>FZPS01000181.1_pt14 | contig 14867 bp, 13 predicted proteins | sample 1817821 | NCBI WGS metagenome assembly FZPS01 (sample SAMEA104158645, study PRJEB21678) | metagenome | place: Germany | collected 2015-04-21 | reverse complement strand
ATCCTTAGGATACATATCACCAATTGAATATAGAAATAAAGATAGCTTTAAATTAGCAGCTTAGGCAGTATTTAGAAGGTATATTCTTGTTCGGAGTAATTTTGTCTAAAAAAGGGTTGCCTTTCCAGGTGCTTCAATTACTGCAATTAGCGAATCAGTAGCTAATAGTATTGGAGCATTACCTTCATCTGATTCGATAAAAATAGGAGGAAATACAGGAAGGACAGAAAAAGTGACTAAGGGTACAATACCTATGTTTCAAATTGGACATAACACTATTAAAAATATAAGTGTAATTACTGTACCAGATAATCAATTAGATTTTGGTTTTGATGAAGAAGGAAATAAACTTTCAGTTAATGGCTTTCTTGGTTGGGATGTTATTAATAAGTTTAAATGGATGATTAACCCTCATGATAGAACCTATATTATTGAAAAACCTGAAAGAATTGGAAGTGAAGAGCGGTTATCTTGGGATAATATGCCAATTATTAACGTAAAATTTGATAACCATGCGATGCATTTTGGATTTGATAGCGGAAACACTGAGAGTATGTTTAGTAAAGAATTTATTCCTTATTTAAAGGCAAAGGAAGAAAAGGTCGATGAGATAGCTGGAGTTGAGGGGATAATAGAGGAAGAGGTATACTTGATTAACAGTATTGAACTTACTATAGGCAATCAAAATATAGAATTTGAGAATATATCTGTTCTAAAGCGAGATGTTTTTCCAACTTCAGATTTTAAGGTGATGGGACTACTAGCCGCAGATATTATTCAAAATTACAAGTGTGTAATTGATTTCACAAATAACAATTTTAAGCTCATTTAGCTTTTAACTTCAATATTTCAGTTAGAAAAAATTAAAATATTCTTAATGAACATAATTTACAAAAAGCGTAGGAACAATCCCACGCTTTTTATTTCTTTATTTCTTATTTAGTTTCAAAGGATATACCCAAGGTATTAGGTCCACAATGGCTAGATATGGTGCAACTTGCAGTGGTGACATGGATTTCTTTAAAATCCATCATTTCTGATATTGTATTCTTAGCTATTTCAATATAAGACTCGTCTATTCCGGAATGAACTATGAAAATTCTCTCCTCATTTATATTGTCATAAGTAGATAATTTATTCTTTATATATCTTAGAATAGACCTGTCCAAACTTCCTCTATATTTATTGCCTAAGGACATGGAACCAGATGAGTTGTCAACGTTTATAACTGGCTTGATTTTTAAAATATTTGAACCTAGAGATGCAATCTTTGAACAACGGCCACCAGCATGTAAAAAATCCAAAGTATTTAAAATAAAACTCATATGTATTTTTTCTCTGTGTTTTTCTAACTCCTCTATGATTTCTTTGGCTGATAAACCTTCTTTTATTAATTCAGCCGCCTTAATCACTAATAATCCTGTACCAACAGATAGGTTCTGTGAGTCCAAAGTATATACCCCATCCAATGCTTCAGCAGCTAGAGTGCAGTTATTGTAGCTACTGGTTAAAACACTAGCTAAAGTAATATGTATTACTTCATATCCATCATCTATCCAGGGTTTAAAATAATCATAGTACTCACCTACATTTATAGATGTAGTTTTTGGCAATATTTTATTTTCTGAATAAGCTTTATATATATCAGAGGGACTTATGTCCACATTATCCTTATACATATTTTCACCAATAATTATGGTGTATGGTGTTGTATTCACATTATGATCTTTTATTAAATCTTGATTTAGATCACAAATACTATCAGCACTTAAAATTATTTTGTTCATTTTTGTCTGTCCTTTCTAGCATATCGACTCAAGAGCCTTTTTCATTTATAAATATAAAATAAAGAAATTACACAAATGTAATAATATCTAAAAATTGCTAATTTGTCACTTAAATTCAACTCATAATGGGGATAGATATATTGACAACAACTTAACATTTAAGGAAGAATTTTATATTGGGGAGGTATTATTTATGAAAAAAATATTAGTACCAATTGATGGTTCGGAATTCTCAACAATAGCACTAATTAAGGCAAGGGAAATAGGCGAAAAGATGAATAGTGATATTACGATCTTTAATGTAATTCGCCCTATCCAAGATTATAAATATGTTCATAATAAGGACTTTTACAAAGAGGCTGAAGCGAGCTTGCTGTCTCAAAGCAATGAACTTTTAGAAAAAGAAAGGAAAAATTTTGAAGATTATCCAGGAGAAGTTGACTCAATATATAAAAGAGGAGATCCTGCTGAAGAAATTGTAAAGTATGCAGAAGAGGGGAATTATGATCTTGTAGTAATGGGAAGTAGGGGATTAGGTGCATTTTCAAGAACACTTATAGGAAGCGTATCAGATAAAGTAATACACCATATTAAGACCTCGGTATTGATTGTTAAATAAGTAAATATTTAAAGGAAAGGTACTCTCATAAGATAGTACCTCTTTTTTTATAAGTTTTATTAATTTTCCTGTTAATTTTTAAATAATCCTTTACAATTTCTTAATATACTGATATATTAAAACTAAGTAGTGCAAGCGATTGCACAAATTAAATCACAGAGGTGATTATTATTAAGGAAAGATCTAGTGGTATATTAATGCATATATCATCATTGCCTGGAGAGTATGGAATAGGTGATTTTGGCAAGGAAGCATATAAGTTTGTTGATTTTTTAAATAAAGCAAACCAAAAGAACTGGCAGATATTGCCCCTAGGTGTTACTAGTTTTGGTGACTCTCCCTATCAATGTTTCTCTGCATTTGCAGGAAATCCATACTTTATTGACTTAAATGAATTGTTAATCTACGGTTTTATTGACCAAGATGATTTAAAAAAGTATAGATTAAGTAATGATAATAAAAAGGTTGATTATGGACTCTTGTATAGAAACAAGATGAGTATTCTTAGGATTGCATTTAATAATGCTAAAGAGCCTTTGTTCAATAAGTTAAAATCTTTTTATGAGTCAAATATGGAATGGCTAAGGGAATTCAGTCTATTTATGGCAATCAAGGCAAAACACAATAATAGATCATGGCATGAATGGGAAGAACAGTACAAGATATATGATTCAGATGAAGTATTAAGATTTGAGAAAGATAATCAAGAAGAGATATATTTTTGGGTATTTACACAATATTTCTTCTATAGGCAATGGAATAAATTAAAACAATATGCAAATGAGAAGGGTATAAGGATAATAGGTGATTTACCGATTTATGTATCAGAAGATAGCTCCGATGTCTGGAGAAATCCACAGTACTTTAACCTTGATGAAAACCTTGTCCCAATTACTGTCTCTGGTTGTCCACCAGATGGATTCACGGATACAGGTCAATTATGGGGTAATCCTATATATGATTGGGAGGCTATTGAAAAAGATGGATATAGCTGGTGGATAAAAAGAATAAAGCATAGTTTTAAGACATTTGATATATTGAGAATAGATCACTTTAGAGGATTTGAGTCCTATTGGGAAGTAAAGCATGGCTCAGAAAATGCTGTAAATGGCAGATGGGTCAAAGGACCAGGAAATAAACTATTTGACAAGATCAAAGAAGAATTAGGTGAATTAAATATTATAGTAGAAGACTTAGGCTTTAATACAGCCCAGGTAAGGGAAATGGTGGAAGAATCAGGATTCCCTAATATGAAAGTATTGCAGTTTGCTTTTAATCCCTATGAAGAAAGTGAACATGCTCCTCATAGCTATGATAAAAATTCTGTAGTCTACACCAGTACCCATGATAATCAAACCATAATGGGATGGTTTGATGGTCTAACTAGGGATATCTTTGAATATACGGTTAAGTATTTGAAACTTAACTATGATGAAGGTCTAAACTGGGGAATCATAAGAGGGGCTTGGGCCTCAAATGCCAATTTAGCAATTGCATCTATGCAGGACTTTTTAGCTCTGGATGATAAGGCTAGGATGAATACACCTGGTACATTAGGAGGTAATTGGACTTGGAGGGTGGAGAGGAATCAATTATCTGATGAATTGGCTAATAGAATTAAAGAACTGACAACAATATTTTGGAGGTAATTTAATGACTAACATTTATAGGATAAGGATGAATTTGCAAAAATATGCACTTAAAACTTTCGGTAAGGAAATCGAAGATTGCAATACAGAGGAGAAGTACTCAGTTTTATCAGAGGCATTAATGGATGAGATACTACCTTTATGGGTTGAATCAAAAAGTAAGTTCCAAGATAAAAAGCAAGCATACTATTTTTCAGCAGAATATCTTATGGGTAGGGCCTTAAGCAATAATCTAATAAATCTTGGTTACATTGAAGATATAAAGATATTATTAGAGGAAATGGGTATAGATTATAATGAAATTGAAGAAAAAGAAAATGACGCAGCTCTTGGTAATGGTGGATTAGGTAGGTTAGCAGCTTGTTTTTTAGATTCAGCTGCCACACTAAACTATCCCTTATCAGGCTATGGGATTAGATATGAATATGGATTATTTAAACAGGGTTTTCAAGATGGTTTTCAAGATGAAAAAGCAGATAACTGGTTAGAGTATGGGGATCCATGGTCTATCAGAAGGGATTCTGAAGCTGTTACCATTCACTTTGCAGACGGAGATACCAAGGCAGTACCCTATGACACTCCAATTATAGGATATGGTAAGAAAACTATAAACACCCTAAGACTATGGAAGTCAGAGCCCCTGGAGCCTTTTGATTTTGAAGAATTCAACAAGCAAAACTATGATTTAGCAGTAAAGAAAAAGAATGCTGCTGAAAATATATCTAAGGTACTCTATCCAAATGATTCCAATAGGGAAGGAAAGAAACTTAGATTAAAGCAACAATATTTCTTTGTGTCAGCATCAATTCAAGATTTAATAAGGAAGCACAAGGAAAAGTATGATTCCTTTGATAACTTTGCTCAACTTCATGCAATTCAATTAAATGATACCCATCCTACAGTTGCCATACCTGAGTTAATGAGGATATTAACCAGGGAGGAAAATGTGGAATGGGACAAAGCTTGGGAGCTAACCGTTCAAACGTTTGCATATACAAATCACACTATATTGGCAGAAGCCCTAGAACAATGGGATGTTGATTTATATCAAGAGTTACTGCCAGATGTTTATAGAATTATAGAAAAGATTGATAATCAATTAAGGGGAGAATTACTCCATAGGGGTATAGCAAGTGAAAGAATAAACTCATATGGAATTATCGACCATGGACAAATAAAAATGGCTTGGTTATCAATTTATGGTTCTCACTCTACAAATGGAGTAGCAAGACTCCATACGGAAATCCTTAAAAATCAAGAACTAAAGGATTGGGTTGAAATATATCCTGAAAGATTTAATAATAAAACAAATGGAATTACCCAAAGACGATGGTTACTCCTATCAAACCCTGAATTATCCAATCTGATTACTGAACTATTAGGATCTGATCAGTGGATAACAAAACTAGATGAACTTGAAAAATTAGAAAAATATGCTGATGATGAAAATATCTTAAATAGATTTATGGATATAAAGCAGACAAAAAAAGTTCAGTTGGCTGAATATATTAAAGAGTATGAGGGAATCGAAATCAATCCAAATTCAATATTTGATATTCAAATCAAAAGATTCCATGAGTATAAAAGACAATTATTAAATGCATTTCATATATTAGATCTGTATTATAGGTTAAAAGATAATCCCGATTTAGATATAGTTCCAAGAACCTTCATATTTGGAGGAAAAGCAGCACCAGGATACTATAGGGCAAAAACAGTTATTAAATTTATCAATGATATTGCAGACTTAATTAATAATGACCCAGATATAGATGGTAAGATAAAAGTCGTATTTGTAAAGAACTATAGAGTATCCTATGCAGAGAAGTTATTCCCAGCAGCAGATATTTCAGAACAAATTTCAACTGCAGGTAAGGAAGCATCAGGAACTGGCAATATGAAGTTCATGTTAAATGGTGCTCCTACAATAGGAACCTATGATGGGGCTAATGTAGAAATAGTAGAAGAAGCTGGAGAAGAAAATAACTTTATATTTGGACTTAGGGTAGAAGATATAGAAGAAATAAAAGATAGCTATAATCCCTATGATGAATATAATACTGTTCCAGGCCTTAAGAGGGTAGTTGATAGTTTAGTCAGTGGTCAATTCAATGGAAGAGCAAAGGATCAGTATACTGATCTGTATGACTCATTATTAAGAGGGACACATTGGCATAAGGCAGATGTCTACTATTTAATGAAGGACTTTGATAGCTATAGGCAAGCACAGATGAAGGTGGATGCAGCATATAGGGATAAATTATCATGGGCTAGAAAATGCTGGATTAATCTATCAAAGGCAGGTAAGTTTAGCTCTGATAGAACTATCCAGGATTATGTAAATGAAATATGGAAGATTGACAAGGAAGTATAAAATTAATTTGCTTTCAATGTTTAATTTCACTATATAAAAGGATAAAAATAAAGAGGGGGATTTAAATGAAAAAAAGAATTAGTTTGTTACTTGTTTTTGTACTAGTCTTAGCCACAGTAGTAGCCTGTACTTCTGACAATAATGGTGAACCAGCAAGTCCACCAGCAGAAACACCTTCAGATACTGGTGACAACCAAGGTCTAACAGAAACAATAACTGTACAAGTTGAATCAGATTGGATGGCATATTATGAAGCTGCAGTAGCTAGAGTAAAAGAAGCTCATCCTGAATCAACTATTGAATTAATTGAAGTTGCTTCATTTGATCACTTAGATGTATTGGATTCAACAGATGTTACAAATGAGGACGTAGCAGATGTATTCGCTATACCAGCTGATAGAATTTATGGCTTAGCACAAAATGAAGCTCTAGCAGCAATAGATGCAAAGACTATGGCTGCAAATGTGGGTGGATTCTCAGATTATGACGCAGGTTTAGGTGGAAATTTTGCAATCGATGGAGAATATTTAGCATTCCCAATGAATATTGAAACACTTATTACTTTTGTAAATACAGCTAATGCAGAAGCTAAGGGAATAGACATAACACAACCAATTGAAATGAGCGAATTAGGCTATGAAGATGTTTTAATACCTGTATTTGATGCATGGTTTGGTGTATCATTTACAAATGCTGCAGATATAGAATTATTAGGTCATGATGATTCTGGAGCTTTATATTCAGATATGACCAGTGAGTTTGCAGATCTTGAACCAGAAAAACAAGAGGTAATAGAAGGATTGTTTGACTATTGGAAAGCCCATAAAGATGCTGGAACACCTCTGTTTGACGAAGATGCAGCATGGGGTTACATGGATGGGTCCTTTGAAACAGGTGGAAAAACAGCTGTTAGAATTGAAGGACCATGGTCAACAGGAAACTTATCAGAGCTAGCTGGTAATGGTGAAGACTTAGCTATATTGCCTTTAGGTCACGTTACTATAAATGGTAATGAATTATCCCACTGGCAAGGTGGTTGGGGTCTAGCAATAAATGCAAGAGTTGAAGGCAATGACGATCAAATGTTACTAGCTCAAGCAATGATAGAAGAGATAGTAAACCCTGAATATGCAGTAGAGTTCTTCCAAGCAACTGGAAAGATATTAGAAAATGTTACAGCAGATGACTATATAAATTCAGATTTACCAGATGTAGACAAAGAGGTAATCGAAGCTGTATTTGATTCCTATAAAAATGCTCCTGCACGTCCTCTATTTACAGAATGGGGTCAAGTATGGGATACATGGAAAAATGCTATACTTTCATGGAACTCAGTAAATCCTATTTCTCCTGAAGAAGCATATCAAGAATTAAAGGCATCCTTTGATGCTATGATGGTTAATTTCCAATAAAGTATGTGGAGAAGAAAGACTTGTTCTTTCTTCTCCTTATTAAATATGAGGTGTTAGTGTGCTCTCAAATGTTAAAATGCCCAAGTCAAAATTTTATCTTATATTAGTATTTACAAGCCTACTTATACTTTCTATATCTTTAGAATCTATAATAAGGGTCAAGGATATATCTATCTTTGAAAATTGGCTTAATGCAAACAATTTTTCACCTACAAGTGACATGGAAGTAGAAGAGGCCTTTAATTCTTATATAAGCCTTATTTTAACTAGCATGTTTTTAAAGCTTACTATACCTATGATCTTAAGTATACACTCCTATTTTTCCTATAGGTCTATAGGGATTAATAAGTTATTTGTATTTATTTGGACAATCCTTTTATTAGGAGGACTAGCCTATGAAATTATAGGATTGAATATAGCTTCAATCTTTTTTTACATAAATATTATATTTTATCTTATCTTAATTATAACGATTTTATCCTTAAATAGTCATATTAATCAATCAAGGTAAAGGGGTGACAATTAATGAAGTATGATGAATTTTTATATGATGAAATAGGCAACAAGTATGAAAGAAAGGATTTATACCTTCTAGAGCTTGCTAAGCTATATAGAAAGTTGGAGGATAGTAAGAAGAAATATGAAATAAAAGAAGAAATAAGAAAACTTAAGAAAAATAAGGATAAGCATGAATATAATATAAGGCTTAAATCCTATAAGGAAAAAGAGAAGGAATTTCTTAAAAAACTAAAGGATAAAAAGATTAGTTTTTTTAAATCCTTAGATAGTTCCCTATCATCTAAGGTAAAAAGATTGAAAAGCCAATTATTTGAAGCTGAAGAAAAAATAAATTTTTATATCGACTATATTGATTTAAGCTATGATGCAGAATTTGACTACCAAAGAAACAAATTAATAGTGGAACAAATGCCAGAAATTATTGAATTTCTTGAAGGTGGACAATTAGATCTAGAAAAATATAAGGAAGAAAAAAAGCAGATTGATGAAAATGAAGAAAGGCAAATAAAGGCTGAAATAGAAAAATATAAGGCTAAAGAAAAGGAAATTTTAAATAATGGAATAGCTAGAATTAAAGAAATGAGACGGAATAATATAATTTCAAAAAAAGCAGAAAAAAATGAAATTCAAGAGCTGAAAATAAAATATAAACAAGGATTAAAATTAAAATCCTTTGACTCAAAAAGAAAAAGTAATAGGGAAAATATAAAGAATAAAGAGCATGAAATAAAAAAAGGATTGAAACAAAAAATCTGGGTTTTAAGATCGGATATTTCAGATGTAAAAAGTAGGACACCTATTGAAAGCCATCAAAGCCTTCCAATAATAAGTTATTTGACCTTTTTCCTGCCAGGTCTAGGACAAATAATAAACAAGCAAAGAATTAAAGGATTATTCTTTTCTATATTATCCTTATTTATATATTTAATAGCTATACCCTATAGCCTAGGCTATGGCAATTATCAAGGTGATGGAATATCTGGATTAATAAGCCTAGCAGAGGGTGGAAGGAGAATAGACAAGTCTTTAATCTTTATGATAGAAGGTATAATAGCCATATTCCTACTAATACTAGCCCTGGTCTTTATATATTTATCATTTAAGGATGTTAATTCCGTTGAAAAAAGACGGATTAAAGGCATTAGGCCTAATAATTGGTTTGAAAGCAATAAAAGGATTAAGGATGAAGGTTTTCCATATATAGTATCATCACCAGCCCTATTTGTTATTATATTTACAGTTTTGGTTCCAATTACAACCACACTCCTACTAGCCCTTACAGGAATGGACCCACAGCATCAATCAAAATTTGGCTGGGTAGGGCTAGATAACTATAAACTAATAGCCCTGGGAAAGGGCTTGGCTGGGGAAGTCTTTTGGCATATATTATTATGGACTGTCATATGGACAATAGCAGCTACAAGCTTGGCGATAGTACTGGGTTTTGCCCTTGCACTATTAGTCAATAATGAAAGGGTTAGGGGAAAAACATTCTTTAGAAGTATATATATATTACCTTGGGCAGTACCAGCCTTTATTTCAATAATGTTTTTTAGCATAATGTTCTCTTCAACTGGAGCCCTAACAGAGATTATGACAAATATTACAGGTAATTTAATCGAAGTAAAATCAAGCCCAAGCTTGACTAGGATTGTTTTGATACTACTCCAAGGCTGGCTAGGTAGTTCCTATGTATTCTTGTTATCAACTGGGGTCTTACAGGCAATACCAGAGGACCTCTATGAAGCTGCTGATATAGACGGTGCCACATCATGGCAAAAAATAAGGAGGATCACATTACCCATAGTCTTATTCCAAACAGCACCTTTATTAGTAGGACAATATACATTTAACTTTAACAACTTCTCAATCATATATTTGTTCAATGGAGGGGGACCTTTTAATCCAAGTAAATATGGGAACTTAGCAGGCTCATCAGACTTGTTGATATCCTATATCTATAAACTAACCATGGACAATCAATACCAAGCAATTGGGGCTGCTATTACTGCTTTAATTTCCCTAGGATTAATGTTCTTTGCATTCCTAGGTTATAGAAACTCTAAGGCTTTTAAGGAGGAGAGACTATGATGAAGTTTTTTAAAAGAAAAAATAAAGAAGACCTATACCTTTCCGACAAGCCACCCTTAACTTTTTTAGGTAAAGTAAATTTAGGCCTAATATATATTGTCCTCATAAGCTGGACTATAGTTATAATTTGGCCCCTATATCAGATGGTAGTATCTGCATTTAATGGTAGGCAAGGTCAATACCTAAGGCTTAATGATAAATTTGATTTTTCCTTTAAACACTTTGAATATCTTTTTAATGAAACTTTATATTTAACATGGGTAAAAAACACCATAATAATTGCAGTTACTACAGCAGTACTAACATTAATAATAGTATCATTTACAGGATATGCATATTCCAGATATAGGTTTAAGGGTAGAAAAGCATCCCTAATGGCCATAATGTTGATTCAGACAATACCTTCCTTTGCGGGAATTACAGCATATTTTACAATACATTCTATTGTCTCAGACCTTCTTCCTATATTTTCAAGACAGATGATGCTTATATTAATTTATACAGGAGGTAGTATTGCATCCAATACCTTTATTTTAAAGGGATATATAGACTCTATATCCCCTGAACTAGATGATGCAGCTAAGATAGATGGATGTAGCAACTTCCAGATCTATAGGTTGATAATCATGCCAATTGCTAGACCAATGCTTGCTATTATTGCCTTATGGTCCTTTATTGGTCCTTTTATGGATTATCTACTGCCTAGGGTGCTGCTTACAAACCCACAATCCTATACACTGGCAGCTGGACTCTTTACCTTGATTAATGACTTTAGAACCATTAATCAACCAGCCTTCGCAGCAGGTGGATTATTAACTGCCATACCAATAGTGATTTTATTTATATCATTAAGGAAGCAACTAGTCTCAGGATTAGCACAAGGATCCATAAAAGGTTAATTATATGTAAAAAGGGGAGAATATCATGAAGGTAACATTAAAAAATATTGGTAAAAAGTATGAAGGACGTGAAGAATTTACCATTAGAAATATAGATTTAGAAATTGAGGATCAAGACTTTTGTGTAATCTTAGGTCCATCAGGTTGTGGTAAATCAACCTTACTGAGGATGATAGCAGGGCTAAACTCCGTAACAGAAGGGGATATACTCTTTGATGGCCGTAGGATAAATACTGTACCACCAAAGGATAGGGATATTGCAATGGTCTTTCAATCATATGCCCTCTATCCACATATGACAGTTTATGATAATATGGCATTCTCACTAGTTATGAGAAAGGAAAGAAAAAAAGTTATAGATGAAAGGGTAAGAGAGGCAGCGGAATCCCTTCAAATTACTGACTATTTACATTCTAAGCCTTCAGAGATATCAGGTGGTCAGAGACAAAGAGTAGCATTAGGTAGGGCCATGGTAAGGAAGCCTAAGGTATTTTTAATGGATGAACCATTATCCAATCTAGATGCAAAACTAAGGGAGCATATGAGGGTTGAACTAGTTAGACTTCATAAAAATTTGGGAACTACAACTATCTATGTAACCCATGATCAAACAGAAGCCATGACAATGGCCAATTTAATTGTTCTTATGAATGATGGAATTATCCAACAGGCTGGAAAACCTGAGGAATTCTATAATAAACCTGAAAATATATTTGTGGCAAAATTTATTGGTTCACCTACTATGAATATTATTGAAGGTAGCATGAAAAATGGTAGATTTATTTCTACGGATGGAATAATTTCTGTGGGGCCATCAGATATTGACATGGAAAGCCTATCTTCATATGAAGGAAAAAAGGTATCCCTAGGAATCCGTCCAGAAAGATTTGAAAGTGGAGATCACCATAGGGATACATTTGATTGTACAATTGATGTAGTGGAAATGCTAGGCAAGGAAAAGATCATATATGCCAGACTGGATAATGACTATGAATTAGTTATCTCAACCCCAGGCCATTATGACTATCTTGAGGGGGAGAGGCATTCCTTTGGATTTGATATAGATGCCCTACATTTTTTTGATAGTGAGACTGGACTTAGAATAAACTAAGAAGTTAATAAATAAGAGGTGAATAACTTGATAAGAAAAAATCAAGTGACATTAAGTGATGTAGCTAAAAAAGCAGGTGTATCACCTTCCACTGTATCTAGGGTAATTTCCAATAGCCCAAGGATAAGTGACTCTACAAAAGAAAAGGTTGAAAAATGTATGGATGAACTAGGATATTACCCAAATGCAATTGCCAGGTCCTTGGCAAAAAACAAAACTGGTAATATTGGAGTCAACATGCCTACTAGAAGAGAAGATATCTTTTTAAATCCATTCTTCCCCGAAGCCTTAAGGGGGATTGTTAAGGCGGCATCAAATACAGGCTATGATATACTACTATCTACCAACACAGAATTAGAAGATGAATTAAATAGCATTAAGAAGCTTATAAGGGGTTCTAAAGTAGACGGTATAGTACTAATGTCCAGTAAAATAGATGATGATAATATGGATTATTTATCTTCCATAGACTTTCCCTTTTCCCTTATAGGTACACCCTATAAGGAAGATAGCAAAATTAACCATGTTGATAATGACAATTTCATGGCTGCATATGAATTAACCATGTATTTAGCCTTAATAGGTAAGAGAAACATTGCCATGATTGCAGCGGACCCAAATCTTATGGTTACAAAAAAGAGGATAGAAGGCTATAAAAAGGCTATTCAGGAGAACAATTTGGATTTCAATGAAAGTCAATTGTTTATAGGAAGTTTTGACGAGGAAACAGGATATAAATATGGTAGGGAATTATTAAATATCACTCCAAGACCAGATGCTGTCATAATTACTGATGATTTAGTTGCATTTGGTGCTATACAGGTCTTAGAGAGTCTAAATATCAATATCCCGGAAGATATTGCTGTTGCAAGTTTTAACAATAGCCTTCTATCACGATATTCACAGACACCCTTTACTTCGGTAGATGTAAATGCCCATGACCTAGGTCTGGAGTCAATTAATTTACTAGTGGAAGCAATAGAAAAAGGAATTACAAATAGAAAAAAAATAATTCCCTATAAAATTCATAAAAGAAGGTCGACAGAAAAGACAGAATAATTGTGATTTCCTACTTAGTGTAAAATAATTGTAGGAAAAAACATAAAAAGAATAGCCCCATATGTTATGATGGAAGTGTCAAAGCAACACACCAAAACACAGAGGAGGCTATTCTTATGAATACAATTATACACGAAATAGTAGAGAAAATCTATCTTTCAGGCGATGGAGCAAGATGGATAAAAGAAGGCTTAAACTGGATAAAAGGAAGCCAATATGTACTAGACTACTTCCACCTATCCAAATATGTAAGAAAAGCTACAGCCCACCAGCCCCACACCTTTAGTTACCTATGGAACTATATAGACCAGCACAATAAAGAAGCAACCAGAGAATTACTAAATATCATAATAGAAGAAACAGAAACAGAAACAGAAACAAAGAAAGAGTCAGTTAGGGATAGCAAAAGATATATACTGAACAATTGGGAAGGAATAAAAAGAAGATATGAAGAAGAATATATAGGCTGTAGTGCAGAAGGTCACATTAGCCATATACTATCTTCCAGACTAAATTCAAGACCTCTAGGCTGGAGTAAAACAGGAGCAGACCAAATGGCAAGACTAAGAGTATACAGAGCAAATGGTGGGAATGTCTATGAATTTATGAGTAAAAAGAAAATAGAGAAAGCAAAAGAAGAAAAAATAATAGAATTAGAAAAAAGACTAGTGAAGAAAAAACTAAGGACCTCAATACCAGAAAATCTAGATAACATCCCATATCTAAAGGATGGAAGAAGGACCTGGCAAAGACAAATATTAAGATCAATGAGAGGTGCCTAAAATAGGTTTAAACCACTCTTAGAATCAGTAATGTGGGAATTAACTTAGAATAATTAGATTTAGCTATAAAATTATATAGTTTATTAATAGAGCTTAAATATTATCAAGCAAGTTAAGCACCATGAAATACGATAATTGCAGACTACATCAAACAAGGGGAAAGTATAAATATTATTTTCCTACAAAATATTGACACTATCAACAGAGAATCAGTTATTTAATAATTTACAAATATTTAGTATACTTGTATTAGGATTATAGTTAATGAACATAAGTATACTTAAGCGTCGCAATAGAGACATTGCTTATAATATTAATTAATAACTTGATTTGAAAGGAGAATTTTAATGTCAGCCTTATTAAACTTAGGAAGTTTATTGCTTGGACTTATAGCGTGGATTGTTCCTATCTTATCTATGAAACGTTCTGTGAAGTATGTGGAAAGGCAACCCTTTTTTAGACAAAATTACTCCGAACAAGAATATACCTTCTAAATACTGCCTAAGCTGCTAATTTAAAGCTATCTTTATTTCTATATTCAATTGGTGATATGTATCCTAAGGAT
>FZPS01000187.1_pt137 | contig 14870 bp, 6 predicted proteins | sample 1817821 | NCBI WGS metagenome assembly FZPS01 (sample SAMEA104158645, study PRJEB21678) | metagenome | place: Germany | collected 2015-04-21 | reverse complement strand
GGCCCACAACTTCCTGAAATTAGCAGGCCATGCCAAGCTAATTTCAGGAAAATTAAAAAGAGCGAACTGGAGAAATTATAGATTTCCCAATTCGCTCTTTTTTTAAGGACTTTTTGGACAGCCCCCAGTTTTTAATTAATTATTGACCAATTCTTGCAAACCGAGCAGTGAACAAGTCAATATCTTGCCATTCTAACGGAGAGTTTGATTCACTTACACCTATCGTATCAGATGTTGCTGGATCATTAGGTAATGTATCCATTGCTGAGAATTCACCTTGGTGAATCATCACTCCTAATCCTTGATTTTCGATATCAGGATTGCCAATCGCAGATAACGGAATTTTCACTTCATAAAAAGTGTCACGTGTTGGATCATGACCAAGCTCTAGGAACTCCACTAGTTCACTTGGGTCATTTGCATTATCTGCATCAAACACACCCCACAATTCATTATATCCCTTACCCGCTGAAAATGCGGCTTCAATTCCAGCATCTTTTCCTGTTCTATAGTCTACTCCCTCATCATCAACAGGGAATACACCATCAACAGCTCTTGAAATATATCCTGAATGCCACAAATTTGATGCAAGATTTAACTGGTAATCTGGTAGATCTGGACCACCCCATAAGGTTTCTCCACCATTCTTACCCCACATATCAAGCGATGCACCTTGTCCAGGGATTGTATCAATCGCTATAGTTTGTGGCATATCCATGCTACTAATTGGTGTTCCAGCCGATGAACCTGCATTTGCGGGGTCAATGACATCTGTAACATCGACATACTGCCAAGCAAGATACAAGTACTCATCATCCCATGCTGCCCATAGATGAGAAAGATCCATTGGCGTTTCATGCATTGACCAGTTCTCACCAAGTGTACGTGGATCATCACCAGCCATACCAATTGCTATTAGCATATCATCTGTCCACTCACCATCATTCACTCCATCAATTGTGATTGGAGTACTTACTCTTTTTCCGAATGATGGGTTTGTAGAATAAGGCAAATCTCCACCCGGATCAACAACTGACTCTTTTGAAGTCTTAATAACTATTTCATCACTTAATGCTGATGAATTATTAGAAGTGTCATATGCTTGTACTTCATAGCTGTATGACGTTTCTGCTGTTAAACCTATATCTGTATAAGTCGTTGTACCAGTTACACCTACTTCCTCACCATCCCGATAAACTCTGTAACCAGCGACTTCAATATTATCTGTTGAAGCTGTCCAACTTAACGAAACTGTACTTGCCGTAGCTGTTGCCGATAAATTAGTTGGTCTTGATGGTGGTGTTTGATCAGGTTCTTCGATATCTCCTGGATCTTCTTCTCCATAAGGTAATTCACCTTGTTTTACTTGTCCTGGAGCACCATTAATGCCTGGTTCGTACGTATTATTTCCAACTACAAAGAAGTAGTTGCGCTCATTATCACTATCCCAAGCACCACGGCCATCATTAAAAGCCACTTCAACCCGTGTTGCATTGCCTATATCAAGTGTTATTTCACTATAGCCAGCAAACTCTGAATCTTCCATCGCTAGACCTGGAGCATTTGTCCATGTACCACCTTCCGGGCGATAATGAACATATGGCGTATCAAAGCCACGCTCGTAATAAATCGTTACTTTATTGCCTTCTCCTGGTGGAGTTGGTTTACCTTGATAAACATCTCCACGTGAACCGTTGTGTCCTGGTATATAAGTGTTATCACCTATCTCAAAGAAATAGTTATTCTCATTATCACTATCCCATGCGCCACGACCGTCATTAAAGGCTACTTCCGCACGAGTCGCTCTACCAATATCAAGCGTGACTTTACTATAGCCCGCTACTTCAGACTCTTCCATTTTAATTCCTGGTGCATTCGTCCAAGTACCGCCTTCTGGGCGATAATGAACATGTGGCGTATCAAAGCCACGCTTGTAATAAATCGTTACTTTATTGCCCTCCCCTGGTGGAGTTGGTTTACCTTGATAAACATCTCCACGTGAACCGTTGTGTCCTGGTATATAAGTGTTATCACCTATCTCAAAGAAATAGTTATTCTCATTATCACTATCCCATGCGCCACGACCGTCATTAAAGGCTACTTCCGCACGAGTCGCTCTACCAATATCAAGCGTGACTTTACTATAGCCCGCTACTTCAGACTCTTCCATTTTAATTCCTGGTGCATTCGTCCAAGTACCGCCTTCTGGGCGATAATGAACATGTGGCGTATCAAAGCCACGCTTGTAATAAATCGTTACTTTATTGCCCTCCCCTGGTGGAGTTGGTTTACCTTGATAAACATCTCCACGTGAACCGTTGTGTCCTGGTATATAGGTGTTATCACCTATCTCAAAGAAATAGTTATTCTCATTATCACTATCCCAAGCACCACGACCATTATTAAAGGCTACCTCTGCTCGTCTTGCTTGTCCAATATCAATCGTTAACTTACTATAACCTACATATTCTGAATCTTCCATCGGTAACCCTGGTACATCTGTCCAATTACCACCTTCTGGACGATAATGGACATGTGGTGTATCAAAACCATTTTGATAATAGATTGTCACTTTGTTGCCCTCAACTGGTAAATCAGGTTTCCCAGGAATAATGTCTCCTCGTCCATGATGACTTGGAACATACGTGTGAACACCCGGCTCAAACAGATAATTATTCTCATTATCACTATCCCAAGCACCACGACCATTGTTAAATGCAACCTCTAACTTCGCCGCTTCTCCAATATCAACAGTTAATTTACTATAACCAGCAATCTCAGACTTTTCCATTCTAACACCTGGAACTGTCGTCCACTCTCCACCTTCTGGACGATAGTGCATGTGTGGTGTATCGAAGCCGTGCTTGTAATATACTGTTACATAATTCCCTTCTGGCTCGTCTTGAGTTGTTATTTCTAACGCCTCACTTGGATTAGACCTCTGTCCCCCATCTCCAACAGCAACAACAGAATATGTGTAAGTTGTGTCTGGATTAAGATCCTGATCAGTATATGTTGTTTGTGTTGTTGTACCTACAACATCGCCATCACGCAGGACTTCATATTCTACAACATGACCGTCAGAGCGATCCCACTGAAGTGTAACAGTTGTTTCTGTTACAGCAATACCACGTAAGTTTTCTGGTGTAGTGGCCGGATCTTTAGGATCACTTTCAAATGGATCTGAATCAAGCCATCTCTGTCCATCATACCAACCAACATTTTCAACTAAAAATCCTGGCTCATCTGGTCCTGGAATTTGTCTCCCTGAAGCATCTTTAAATAAGATATTTGCACTTTGAGCATTTTCAAAAACGTATACATACCAATCATCTTCGACATGAGTCATCGTTGGTGCTGTGTTCCATGTTACCTCAGTCTCTTCTGGTAATGTATCATAATAATAGATTTGCGGTGTTCCCCAATCAGCTGGCTTCTGGAAATACACTTCAAGTACCGCATCTGGATCCAGTTTTCTATAAGTGTAACTTCTTGTCCTTGTACCATTCTCATTTTCAGCATAGAGTCTTAATGTTACTACTTCATCAAACTCCATGTCAGCACCAATCGTTAATTCTTCGCCATCTGTAAATGCTATTCCATCTTCAGGATTACTTCCATCAAGCGTATACTTACCACTCTCTGCACGATCAAGTTTTAACGTAATTGTGATCTCATCCGATCTAAACGAATGACTATCTGGTGATGCAGAAACAATCGGTAAGTTTGTTACTGGCTCTGCTGCGTTTTCAATTAGAATGATCCCTTGATTTCCAGCAGCAAAGCTTGCTGTTCCATTAGTTACCGTTGTTTCATTCCCTGTATAAGCGTCTCTGACGACTGTTCCATCTTCAAAAATACCTTCTACAGTAACTGCTGTCGTTCCTTGTGCACCTACTGCAATAACAACTTCATCAATTAATTCATCTGATTCATACACACGCGAAAATGTGTAAGGGCTACTTGCTAATTGCTGGTGTTCTCCCGCACCAACAGCTATATGATTATTTCTAAATTGACCAAGTTTTTGCCAATGTGAAAGTACAGTTTGGTCAATATTATTCCAATTCATTGATGAACGGGTACCTTGTTCAGGGTCAGAACCCCCATCCCCCATCGGCCGAGCTGTTTCATCACCATAGAATGTCTGCACTCCACCTGGAAGGAGTAACAGAGCAGTTCCAGCCTGAATTAAATCACTTCTATTATATAGGGTTGTATCATGGGATGAAATATAACTTAAGACATTAAAATCTGGATCATTGTTAATCGCTTTAGCATATCTAGAAAATAGACCTTCTAAATCATTCTTGTTTGCACCCTGGAAATCAAAATTGATCACCGAATCAAAGCCATGATCGAAGTACTCACTTTTACCAAGACCATGCCCAAAGACTTCTGCCGTCATCCAAAAATTATCATCCCAATTTGCCCCTGGACGATCCGGATTATTCTCTCTCCATGTCTGAAGCGCTAATTCTGCTTCATCTTTTAATTGCGCCCAACGGTCAATTTCCACATGTTTAGCAGTGTCTACACGGAATCCATCAATCCCAAATTCCTCAACCCAAGAAGTTAGCCATTTGATCATATAATCTTTAGGCGCAATATTTAACTCTTGACGGTAAGGTTCAGCGGCTGGAACAAGCCAATCTTCATAACCACTCGATTGATCATTCCACTTATTTTTTAAGATCGGTGGTAAACTGACACCTGTTGTTGTTTCAGTCTTCACATCTGGTAAAAAGCTTAAGCACATTGATATTTCACTACCACCACAATTGTCATAACCGGCTGTTTCATCTGCACGAATCCAGTCTCTACCCCACCAATTCGCCCAAGCTGCCGCATTATCTTTATTCATAACATCATTGTGAGTATGCCAGTCTTGTCCTTGTCCACGATTAGGTGTCCAATTCCTCGAAAGACCACCAGAATCTCCAAAACCAAAGTCATGCATATCAACAATTGTTGGATAACCAACATGATTCATTACGATATCCAGAACAACTCGAATACCTAATGAATGTGCAAGATCAACAAATTCACGCATCTCATCGACTGTTCCCATATTTTGATCCATTGCTGTAAAATCTAATCCATAGTAGCCATGATAAGCATAGTGAGCGAAGTCACCTTCACTTCCACCACCAACCCAGCCATGAATTTGTTCCCAGGGTGCCGAGATCCAAATCGCATTCGTTCCTAGTTCTGTAAAATATCCTTCTTCTAGTTTTTGTGTTAATCCTTTTATATCCCCACCATGGAAAGTACCTATATTTGAACCCCAAGCATCTCGTTGCGGTCTTCCATATGAATTATCGTTACTTGTATTTCCATTGTAGAAACGGTCCGTCAAAACAAAGTAAACGTTTGCATTATCCCACGAAAAAGGCTTATTTACTAGTTCTGTTGGATCTGGTATGTCAATGGGATCGTCATCATCGTCATCTTCTGAGTCTGATGTTTTTACAGTTACTGTACTACTGAACCCTGACCTTTGACCAGCAGTATCCACCGCTCTTACACGATAATTATAAGTTGTATTACTTTGAACACCTTGATCAATATAATGTGGATTAATCGGCTCTGCAATCAATGTGTTATTTCGGTATACTTCATAATTAGCAACCCCATTATCATCACTAGATGCATTCCAATTTAATTCAACATCAGAGCCACTCGTTGTTGCTCTTAAATTTTCTGGTGTAGTTGGTAATTCATCATGCTGACTATCATCATGCTTCGGAATCCAAACTGAAACAGATCCATCTTTAACAGAAAAATTCCCATAACCTGATGAATCAATCGTTACAGATGACTTAATATTCCCAGTTGTATCAATCCATGTACTACCCGCATGCTGTGTTCCTACATACATTTTTTTAGTACCACCACTGCGATTAGTCATAACAGTCGCAAGTCCTGATCCTGGTTTAGATGGATGACCTTCTCTTGTCCAACCGATTAAATCTGCGTGATCTAAATAATCATGTTGCGTACCGTACGCATTATTTTTACGAGCAAGTAATAATGGATCAAGCTTGTCCTTTAACGGAGCAATATCATTTCCATTCGTACCATTTGTTCCATAATAATCACCGTAAAATACTTTTGGATACCCTTCCTCACGCGTTAAAATATAGGCATAAGCAAGTGGTTTAAACCAGTCAAGTACTGGCGCACCATGGGCATCGTCCCGATCAGGTTGTGTATCATGATTCTCAACAAATGTAACTGCATGTACTGGATTTGAACCAACTAAAGTATTATTAGAAAGCTGGCGCATATCAAAGTTCCCATTTGACGAAGAGGCTTCGGCAAAATTATTTCGAAGCGGAAAATCAAACAACGACATATTATGATCAACAACATCTAAATAACGCTGAAGATCCCCTAGTCCACCAATGAATTCTCCAACCGTAAACATTTCTTTACCCGTCTCAGCTCTTACATGATTAACAAAGTCTCTCATAAACTCATATTTAATATGCTTAACTGCATCTAGTCTGAAACCATCTAGACCAATTTCCTCAGTATACCAAACACCCCAGTCTTTAATTTCTTGTGCAACATCTGGATGATCGAAATCCAAATCTGCTCCCATCAAATAATCATAGTTACCATTCTCCGTGCTTACTTCCCAGTCCCAATTTTTATTAGCGAAGCGGTAGATTTTCCCCCAGTCATCAACACCATCAAAATGTTCAGCACGCCATTTAAATGACGAGTGCGCATTGTTTCTTCCATCATAATTAAAAACGGTCCACGCCGAGTGGTTAAACTCCCCCGAAATATCTTGATTTCGATTATGTGGGTTTACTTCAACTGCCCTAACACTCTCACTCGCATCACCGCCCATCAAATGATTGACAACGATATCAGCATATACTTGAACATCTTGTGCGTGTAGTTGTTCAACTGCATTTTGTAATTGTTCCTTCGTACCATATTTAGTTCTAACAGTTCCCTTTTGATTAAATTCGCCCAAATCATAAAAATCATAGACACCATAACCTACATCGCTTGTCCCAACATGACCTTTATATGCAGGCGGAATCCATACAGCGGTAATGCCAATCTCATTTAAATGTTCGGCATCTGCACCTAAGCGGTCCCAGTGCTGACCATCATCAGGCAAATACCATTCAAAGTATTGCATAATCGTTCCGTTAATTGGAACCTCTTCCAATGTTGAAGCTGGTTGACTTGTCATAAGGCCTTTAGCCGAAACTAAAACACCATCAAACATTGGAAGCAAAATAACAAAACATAAAAACATACTTGCCATCCGCATAAGCTTTCTTTTTAATCTTTTAGATAACTTCATTCTTTCTTAATTCTCCTCTCACTCTGTTAATTTCTTTCTTGCTGAAATACTAACTTAAGAGTTTAATTTAATTAACTTCACCCCCTTAATATTTAACTTTATATGTAAGCGTTAACAAGATTGAACTACTCATTAACGCTCAACAATAGAATTAAGCAAAATACATTCTATTTATTGCAGATAAAAACAGAAACTAAGGTAAATAATTTTATGAAAAGTTACGTTAAGATAAGCTGATATCATGCTGTAGAATGACTTATGGAGTATATGTATTAAATAATATAGAGCCCTATAAAAATCTAATAAAGTTGCTTTCTAATTAAATAACAAAATAGTGTTCATTATTTGTCATGAAGCAAATTTTATTTTTATAATTAAAGTTATCAAATTACCTTAGGGAAACCGGTTGCCTAAATAGACTAAAAACATAACTTCATGGTTTTTAAAAATATAAACCAGCATAGTTTGATGTTGGCCTTATTAAATATAGCCAACTACAAACAGTAGATGCAATCGTTTGCTATGATTCACTTACATTATATATAGTAATCAATAATAGTCAAGTAGATAAACAGACTTTTTTGTAAAATAAGCAGATTTCATGTCATAATCTTCAACTTTAGTCAAAACATAAATAGCTTAGTTCCAAAAAATTGTTAAACAAACAAAAGAAATTCAGTCTGACCGAATTTCTTTTGTATTTTAACCGTTTGTTGTTCAAACACTTCATTCAGTTGAATTTTAAGTTGTGAAATTAATTTCCACCTTCATTAATAATTCTATCAAACTTTTTAAAAAACTTTAAGCTAGTCACCATTAATCCTTTCACCAATAACAATAATCCGGTAGTTTTTTGAATCAAAGGTTGGACATGTCAATAAAGTTACCAAGTCCCTGTCTTTTTGTGGCTCTAAATACTCTGTTTCAGTTACTTTTATCTTTTGATTATCTATGACGCTGTATTCCAATTGGGCATCTCTCATATTAATTCTAAATACATCTCCAATTTCTAATTTGTGAATATTCGTAAATAGTTCCTTTGAAGCTATCCCAGAGTGGCCCGCTAAAATACTGTGTGTACTAAGCCCACCAATTGATTCATGCATATTTTCAATCAGCCCAATGCCATTAGATAAAATTTCATTTGATGTACCATAATATATTGGTAAATGTAGATTAATTTTTGGAATCTCAATTGTCGCAAATATGGATTCATCTACTTCTGAATCTTTGTCAAGAGAGGCTTTTTCATATCCATTATTAAAACTGGCCACCACCTCATTTAAATGGGACTGATAATATTTCTTGGATATCACTGGATAAAGAACTAGACTTAGACCAATTACAAAAATAATCAACATAAATATCGTTTTATATCTCATTGCCTTTTGCCTCTCGTTTCTTCAAGACTTTTAACGTGATCCCTAGCGTTGCCCCTATTATTAGAACGCTTATAAAGACCGAACCGATCAATATCTTTCTATTGTCACCCTTAGCTTCAAGTTCGTCTTCAGATTGGTAGTCAATCACTTCTGTATCTGTTTCAAATGGAATGCGCGTCCCCCTCACTAACAGACGATGGGTATTTATCATATATGGTTCACAAGTAATCAATGTAACATAATCCTCATCTGGCAATATTGCTAATTCCTCTAGTTCATGTGGAAGTACAATTTTTATTTGGTCAACTTGATAGGCTAAAGTATTATTTAATGTATGAACAAAAAAATGATCACCCAACTCAACTTGATCCAAATCCCGAAAAAGTTTAGAGGTAGGTAATCCTCTGTGACCTGTTAGTGCAGCATGCGTCCCTTCACCACCTATAGGTAGTGATGAGCGCGGGAGGTGTCCGATACCTTTTGACAATACCGTATCACTGACCCCGCCGTATATTGGCAACTCCACGTCTATGACAGGTATACTAACATACCCCATTGCTTGACCTACTTTAGCGATGCTCGCATACCCAGATATTTTCCTTTCATTTTCACGATCTTCAGAAAACGGATCATTCACTACAGTAACTTGTTCTGTTAAGGCCTGATTATGCTCTTCAACTTCTTCCCTTATCTTTTTTAACTCTTCTTCATCTATTTCTTTTACATTATTCTGGTAGTCCTTGATCACAGTATAATGAACAATACTATTAAAATAATTTGAAACGATCGGGAATAAGAAGATACCTAACCCTAAGATGAAACATAAAATGATGATGATATTTTTTTTCATGTAAGTACATCCTTGCCTGTTATAATAATTGAATAAGGAACAGGTGATTAAACCTATTCCTTATTTAGATTGAATATCTTACTTTGCTTCTTGTCTTTTTCTAATTAAATTAAAGCCTGCAAAGCCCATTAATGACAAACCAGACACTGTAAATAGCAATGTACCCATTCCACCTGTTTGCGGGATTAAACCTTCTGGCATATTTTCAATTAGAAATTCATGAGTTAAATTAACACCATCATCAATGACAAATTCAATTGGATTTGCTAAGAGGTTATATCCAGCTGGTGCCACAGTTTCTACCAATCTATAATCCCCTGAGACCAAGCGATTCCAAGTTAATACACCAGTTTGATCTGTTGTTTGACTTGAACCAGCAACATCTACCCATTCTCCATTTTCATCTAAACGTTGTAGTTTAAATGTTGCTCCTTCTAATAAAAGATCATTATCATTCTTCGCAACTTTTGTAATAGTTATAGATCCTTCTTCTGGGGTAGTAATAGTTGGCTCAGATTCTTTATCGCGATCATCACCTTTATTATTGTCCCAATCAACAATTGCTGTGTTTTCAATTGGTCCTGCGCCTAGTGCACTTTCATTAACTACTGCAGAGAATTCAACATAAAGTGTATCTCCCGCAGCTAATTTAGCAATACCATCTGCTGTTAAAGAAACTTCTAATTTACCATCAGTTGGTTCAGTTAATGTATAGTCATCACCTACTACCAAAGGATTTTCTACGTCATTGATATAAACTGTCGTTGAACCAGCCGTGTAATTTAATCGTGCATCAATTTGGTCAGACAAAGCAAATTTAACATACTCAGCTATATCTGTCGGAGCAATAGCTGAGAGACGGAAATCAACTGTTTCACCAATAAGAGTGGTTGTTTCTTCTCCCCATTCCGTTTCATTTACATCTCTCTGTTCTTTAGAAACATCAGGTTCTTTATAGTTTTGGAAGTCTGGTAGAACAACTGTTTCCGGCTGTTCATCACCGATTGTTTCTTCAATTTTAAATGGGATCTTTGTATCGTTTAATAAATAACCGTCTACTGTTTTTACTTCTTGAAAATAATAAGATCCAGTAGCTAGTCCCGTCACTCTAACATAACCATCAAAGCCTGAGATATAGTCTGCATCATCTACTCTTGTGCCATTCTCATGAAATAAGTGGAACACAACTCCTGCTAATGCATTTTCTTCTGCGTCTTCACCAAGTTTCAGAAATTCAACGCCACCTTCAACAGGTGTATTCTTAGGATAAACATGTACGTCATATAATAATTGCGTACCATCTGCAACTGTTAATGGAACATCAATATAATAAGTACGCGGATCTGTTAAATGTCCTGGTGCAGAGATTTCCTTTAATGTATATCGCCCAAGATCTAAATCATCAAAGTTTGCTACACCATTTGAGTCTGTAGTTCTCTGAATAGGCGTAGCTGGTGTTTCTAATTCCACCCACTCTTCCTGATTATTTGTCCCTTGTACAAGCTCATGTGTTTGTTGGATTTCATATACTGTTCCAGGCAATGGTGTTGATTGGTTAGGAATATCCACATCCTTATCTAGCTCAACACCTGTCCCATCAAGTTTATCCGCTTCGTCACCTTCGAAACTATACTTATGAACTGTAATTGAACCTCTTTTCGTAAAATCAACCGGTGGGTCTTGTAAAGCTAAAGCAGAAGTCGCAAAATTAACCAATAATAATAACACAATCAAGAAACTACTAAAAAACCTTTTTTTCATTTTTATACCCCTTTATAATTTTTTTTAATTCTTGTAATTAATGAACTGAGCCCCGCTGACATCATCAACAGAAGTCCTGTTATCGTAAAGACAGCTGTCCCAATCCCACCCGTTTGAGGAAGTTCCTCTTTAGGGATGTTTTCAACAATATAACTCTGCGCATGTGTTGTGTTTTCACTTGTAATCTCAAATTCTATCGGATTGGCAAGTAATAAGAAGCCTTCAGGAGCCTTTATCTCTTTAATTCGATATTCACCTTTCGGGAGTTCCTCCCAATGTAATTTTCCATCTTGATTCGACGTCTGATCTGTTCCAAAGTTAATCCATGTTTCCCCAGATTTAATTTGCAAACGAAAAACTGCATCCGAGAGTGGCATTTCTTCTAACAAATCATTTTTAAAAACTTTAAAAATATCTACACGTCCTGTTAATGGAGTCGTGTTCGTTTCGTTTGACTCTGAACTACCATCTTGGTCTGATTTATTAATAAATTCAATGGTTGATTGATTCGGAATATTAGTTAAATTCTCCAAAGCTGTTTCATTTACTTGAGCAGTAAATGTTAAATATAGTTCCGTCGTATCATCCAATTTATCGATTCCCGTAGCGGTTAATTCGACTACTAATAAATCATTAATTAATTGCACTGTATAATCAGTTGTCAGTTCTAGTTCGATACTTGAATTAGCAAATAACTGAGCTGATTCTTCATCATAGGTCAGTCTTGAATCAAGTTCATCCAAGATTTTAAATTCCTTATACTCATGAAAATCTTCTGGCAAAGACGAGGTTATTCTAAAATCAACAGAGTCACCAACCAGTGTTTCAGATGTATCCCCATACTCGTCATCATCTGCAAAGCTATTCTTTTGTGCTTTAATGACGCTTGGTGATCTGTAATTTTTAAAGGTTACTTCTAAATCAACAGGTCCTTTCTCAACAGTCACGGTTTGTGGCGCTGCAGGCAAATAACCATCAGGTGCTTTTGTTTCGGTAATAGTATAATCACCTGGTTCTAGGTAATCCAATTTATACGTTGAAGATGAAGCTTCCTCATCTCTTGGTAAATTTACACTAAAGCCATTAGGCCCTTCAACAGTGAATTCAGCACCTTCTAACGGTTGATCCGTTTCATTCACTTTTAATATATTTATCGAACCGCTATAAACTGTCGCGGTATCATCAATTGGAGCTGTATACCTTGAATAAAATGTTGCTGTATTAACAATAACCCCTTCTTCTTCAACAACCGCTCGATAAGTTACGACAAATGTACTCCCAGGGCTAAAATTACCTAAATGTATTTCACCATTATTCCAATCTGGAGTCGGAGTAACATGAGAACCATTTAATTGAACCGTCAATGACCCGTCTACATAATTTAATCCCGTAGGTAACTCATCTTCAATAACTGCTGCTACTATGTCTTGGGTATTAACCACCTCGACTTGGGTATTACCCTCCTCGTCTTGGGTCTTAACCTCTCCTGGGTAATCTACCGTAACTTGATATTCGATTGTATCGCCCAACTTCATGATCGCTTCTTCTGTGAATTCAGCATTTTCACCATCTTTAGTAATATTGCGTGCTAATTTCTCAATTGAACTCTCTGATTGATCTGGCACTTCAAAGATTCCAACCTGTTGGAGATTATGCGAATCCCCAGTTGAACCAGTAAATCCCCAATAGACTAGATTTCCTCCAAAGGTTTCGATAACATCCTGTGAACCACTAAACTGATAAACTATTGGACTGTAACCTGCAATATCGTAGGTTAATGCATAAGTCGAACTGTCCCAACTTACTTCAACTTTACGCCAGCGTTTATCTGTTAAATCTTGATTAGTCGCATCATACAGATTATCTGGCGACCTAAAATAAGGGCTAAGGATATCATCTGTCGTGTGTGTCTTGTAAAATGGTTCTTGATCAGCACCCACCCAAGCTGGCGTTTTCGTTAAATCAATATGACCATAGAATTTATCACCGTTAAAAACGTCATAAACTTCAGAATACCCATTACCAAAGTTGGGAGTTCCATTATCATGTGTCAAAGTTTCGAGATTGTTATAGAAAGTATCGAACTCCAAAACAAGGGCATTTCTAATAAATCTACTTTTGTAGGCGTCAAATGGATCGTTATCATCTGGATCCTTAGCATATGCACCTAGGCCAGCTCCATTTGCTCCAATTGTATTTTCTAGCGCAACCCCGCTCGTATTTGTGTGTCCTTGGATGGTAAATGTGATTCCGTCCGCACCTAGGTTACCATCATAATTACCGTTATTCCATTTATCACCTAAATTTACGTACATGAGCATAGAGAAGTCCTTTTCCATATCAATCGGATTTTTATACCACAAACCTCCAAATTGCCATTGTTCATCCTGAGTAATAATAACTACGTCAGAGCGATTTGGATCTACTGAAGGACCATAGTTTACCCCCGAATTATTCGCCATGTCTGCTCTAATTAATTCAAATGTATCCGTTAGCACGACGTCACTATTTGGTAACTCATTAAAATCATAAAAGTCCTCATAAGTTGTTTGAGTTGTTTCATCTGCATGAACAACTTTAGAACTGTCAACATCACCTCCAGAATATACAATAGACATTACAAAGATAAGGAGCAGTAAATATTTACCGTATTTTATTTTCCTCAATTGAAAAACACATCCTTTCTTCTATATTTTTATTTGCCATTAAAGCAAATTAATAGATCAGTTGAGTTTTAACTTTAAACTCTATAAAGCAGATATATATCCCGCAGTTCTATTCCTTTTTCGTTTTAGTAGTCGAAATATTCAGTTAATGGTTTGTTAAATGTTAATTTGAATTTATAAGAAATAATAAAGTAACACTTTAATAAAATACGGATTCGTTAAGCTTCTTCTTTTTTGTGTAGGATTTTATATAAAGCAACTTAAGTTAATACTTAAGTGCAAATATTAAACAACAAGTATGAAAAAGGTTTGAGCATGCCGTAATGGTGTCTGTTGTAATGAATAAAGGCTTTTCTATGGCATTTGAAACCGATTGCTCTATATATGATATTTCATTTACCTTAAATTATGCTTATGTTTTAGGCTCATAGATATAAATCAAAATAAATTCAATAGTGATTTTTTATAATTTTAACCTCGGTCCAGGCAATCGTTTGCGCTACTTAGGTAAGAGTATATCACTTACTTGGATCTAAGTCAATATCTTGGACACAAATAAGTTAATTTTTATTGTGCATCGAAATATATTACAATTTACTCATGAAGGCTTGACCTGGAGCCTCTACGGGCATGGATTTTAAGCCAGGGAGCCAGCTCAATTAAAATATCGCTGGCTTGCCATAAGAGGCTATCATGCCCGCCTCTCCACGTAAAGCCGTGTTCCTATTCTAGCTTGTGCGGTTAGACTGCCTGTTTAAGTGTTAAATCTTCCATCTCTTGTGGTGTAAGATAGCCAATACTGCCATGTATTCTTTTGCGATTGTACCAGCCTTCAATATATTTAAATAACTCTACTTTTGCAGCGTTAAAGTCTAAGTATT
>FZPS01000173.1_pt44 | contig 14871 bp, 14 predicted proteins | sample 1817821 | NCBI WGS metagenome assembly FZPS01 (sample SAMEA104158645, study PRJEB21678) | metagenome | place: Germany | collected 2015-04-21 | reverse complement strand
TTTTGCGGCCGAAAGCTACCGTCGGGGTAGCCTGACACTATACCAGCTTGCCAAGCGGCAGAAATATCTTTATAAAACCATGCTGTCTCGGGAATGTCGGTAAATACCGCTCCTTCTCCGGCTCCTCCTTGAACCCCAAAGGCACGGTTTAGAAAGACAACAAATTCAGCCCTGCTCACCGGGTTATTAGGACGAAAGGTGCCATCGGGATATCCTCCGGCCAGATCCCGGGCAAGCCATTCTTCAATGATACCCTCGGCCCAGTGACCTTTGATGTCGCTATTGGAAGCAGCAAAAGCCCCCAAAGGTAGTAGGGTTGTCACCAGGGCAATTATGATTACACCAGCCAGGTATTTCCCATTTTTTAGATGCGCATTTCGATGCGCCATCTTCTTTATACCTCCCTATGGTTCCCGATTGCACTGCTAACAAGGCGCTTTGTGCACCGAAAAGGTGGCCCCCAAGGTGTCCAACTATCCGACAACAGCAATAAACCCTCCCCTTACAGCGTCCAACGGACTTATCTTCCAACACTCCCCCCTTCCCATTAACAAGGGCTTTCCAATATCCGGTGTCTAGCAAAATTTTTAATAATGTTCAGAACTATGATGTTCATTTCCAGTAAGTTCTATATTCGTAAATTTTGGTAATCTAATCTTAGCTATATATATCCCGCTAGTCAACTGTTAAGATGTGACAAATCCCATTGTTTTTCGTAACGATATGATTAACATATTCTGGAAATATGTCACTTCCATGTTTACCCAGCCCAATCTGACTCATTCTATGCATAACAAAAGCACCCAGGAACGGGTGCTTATAATTTGGGATCTCTAACGCTGAGGGTCTTTGCTTTTTTGTTATTTCCGCAAAATCTTATCCATGGCTTTTCCCCTTGCCAGTTCATCGATGAGCTTATCCAAATAGCGGATTTCCCGCATAGTGGGCTCCTCAATATCTTCTACCCGGACACCGCAGACCACACCTTTGATCAAAGACCGCGCGGGGTTCAATCGGGGAGCTTCGGCAAAAAAGGTCTCAAAATCCGTTTCTTTTTCCAGCTGTCCTTCCAACTCTTCCTGGCTGTATCCCGTCAACCAGCGGATTATTTCATCGACTTCCCCTTTGGTACGCCCTTTTTTCTCCGCCTTCGCCACATAGTGGGGATAAACCTTTGCGAAACTCATTTTGTAAATCCTCATCGTGAAATGGAATAACAGTAGTTCTTCCATCCTTATGTCTATAAATTTTATGACTTCCTTTTTGGCGTATCTCCTTGAAGCCAAGAATTTCCAGTATCTTCGCCATACCTTTGGAAGAGACAATGGTCAGTCTACTCATATGACAACCTCAATTTGCTGAACTCCCACAAACTCATTTGGGGAAAAACCTTCATCCTCTGTTTCCAGGTACAATTCAATTGCCTCTTTTATTCTCGGGAGCAATTCTTCTACTGTTCTCGCCTGAGTATAGCAACCCCTTAGTGCCGGAACAGAAGCAATATATATTCCATCCTCATCCCTTTCAATAAGGATTGTGAAATTTAACTTTCTCATCATTAACCACCTCCACCTCAAGGTAATTATACCACTATCCATATAAAATGTTTACAAAAAAGTCTTTATGAAACCCTTTTAGCCTCACTTGTGGTAAGGCTCCCCCCGCATTATTTTAAAAGCCCGGTAGAGCTGTTCCAAAAGGATGAGGCGGACCATCTGGTGGGTAAAGGTCAGGGGAGATAAGGAAAGGACTAAATCGGCGCAGCTGCGGGCTGCCGGGGAAAGACCCAGGTGGCCGCCGATGAGAAAGGCCAGGGCGCTCCTGCCGTGGAGGGCCAGGCGGGAAAGGTACTGGGCCAATTCTTCAGAGGTAAAGGACCGGCCACCGGCATCGAGGGCAATGACGTATTCCCCCGGCTTGAGGAGCTTCAACAGCCGCTCCCCCTCCCTGGCCATCACCTGTTCTTCCTCCCGGGGGGAGGGGTTGTCGGCCAACCTTTCCTCGGCCACATTGATCAATTCCAGCCGCGCATAGGGGGCCAGCCTTTTCTTAAATTCCTGTAGACCCAGCTGGAGGTACTTTTCCCTCGTCTTTCCCACGGCCAGGATGCGAATCTGCACAGCCACACCATCCTTCCCTGGGCCCTTTGCCCGGGCCCTGACAAAACATAAACTGGGGAGTGAGATGCCAGAGCTGACCACAGCGGCCAGGGCAGATTCTCCCTCCCCCACTATGCCCTAATCCCTACACCGGGTGATAGATAAAGGTGTCGTCATCTTCCTGGATCTGCTTATCCAGGAGTGCAAAATCCACACCCGATTTCTTGACGGCCCGGTCCTTGAGGAATTTTTCCGCCACCTGGGGGAAGAGACAATAGGAAAGGATGTCCTCTTCCTTTTCGGCATAGCGGCCGATCTCCTTCCGGGCCTTCTCAAGCATGGGTTCCAACAGGTCTGCCGGGCGGCAGGTAATGGGCTCCTCATCGCCGATGATCTTTTTCTTAATTTCCGGGTCAATCTCCGCCGGAGGCCGCCCGTAATAGCCAAGGACGTAATTCTTTACTTCCTTGGGAACCACCTTGTAGCGTTCCCCCATGACCACATTGAAGACGGCCTGGGTGCCCACGATCTGGCTGGTGGGGGTAACCAGGGGGGGATAGCCCAGCTCGGCCCGCACCCGGGGAACCTCGGCCAGGCAGTCTTCGTATTTATCCAGGGCATTGGCCTGCCGGAGCTGGGAAGCCAGGTTGGAGATCATGCCGCCGGGAATCTGGTATTCCAGAACATTGGTATCGACACCGGAGGACTGTTCGGCAAACTGGTCGTACTTGGGCTTGATCTCCTTCCAGTAGTTGGCTATTTCACTGAGGAGGGACAGGTCCAGGCCGGTATCCCAGGGGGTACCCTGGAGGGCGGCTACCAGGGACTCGACGGGGGGCTGGGAAGTTCCCAGGGCCAGGGGTGAGCTGGCGGTATCCACCACATCGCAACCTGCTTCGATAGCTTTAAGATAAGCCATGGAGGCCATGCCGCTGGTGTAATGGCAGTGGAGCTGCAGCGGTACATCGAGTTCTTTCTTCAAGGCAGAGACCAGTTCATAGGCCATGTAGGGGGAAATAAGGCCGGCCATGTCCTTGATGCAGATGGAGTCAACTCCCAATTCCACCAATTCCCGGCCCACCTTGACAAAGAGGGGAATGTCGTGGACGGGGCTGATGGTGTAGCAGATGGTGCCCTGGACATGGGCCCCTTCCTTCTTGGCCACCTGGATGGCCTTTTCCATATTGCGGACATCGTTGAGGGCATCGAAGATGCGGAGGATGTCTATGCCCCGCTCGATCATCTTCTGGACGAAGCCCGTCACTACATCATCGGGATAATTGCGGTAACCGAGGATATTCTGCCCCCTGAGGAGCATCTGCAGCTTGGTTTTCTTTACCCTTTTTCTGACCTCACTCAAGCGCTCCCAAGGGTCCTCATTGAGAAAGCGCATGCAGGTATCGAAGGTCGCCCCTCCCCACATTTCCAGGGAGTAATAACCAACCTCGTCGAGCATTTCCAGAACGGGGATCATGTCTTCGGTTTTCATTCTGGTGGCAAATAGGGACTGGTGGGCATCCCGTAGGCTGGTGTCCGTAAGCCTCACCCTCTGCGGCGTTCTTTCCGACACTGTTTCTCTCCTCCTTCTGTTGTTAAGAAAAATGCTGTCCTGGCCCAGGTTTATGACTAAATAAGTAAAACCCCGGCATCCTTCCCCGATGCCGGAAAGTTTTGGCCCCTCTGGTTGTTGGTCCCTCCCACCCTAGACAACGAGAAACTCGGGCGGGCGGGAACAGAAATTACACGACACCGGTGCCTCCCAGTCGGTAAAGGAAAGCTGGCTCAAGCGGTATAAGTCAGGCGGCATCTCATAGACCTCGACGAATTCGTCGATGGCCTGGTCCAGGTGCTCTGCACAGACACAGTACATTCCGAACCCCCCTCACTGGCTGCACCGGTTGACAACACCTAATCCTATGCCGGTGGTGCTGGCGGCAGAACCAGTCCCCGGCTTGTATTCTTTGCTATTCCTGGGGCCGCTCGCCCAGGATCACGGCAATCGTCTGCCGGTTCCCCCCCTGCCGGACAACGGTGAGCTGTACCTTATCACCTACCCGGGCCTTTTCCAGGGCGCCGGTTAGGTCTTCAATGGTCTCGATGGCTATGAGATTGAAGGCGGTGATAACATCACCCTGGCGCAGGCCCGCCTGATCGGCCGGGCTGCCCGGGACTATTTCCGCAACCAGAACCCCCTTATCCACCGGCAGGTTGTAGTAAGTGGCTATTTCCCGGGTCACGGTGCCGCCGATGATACCCAACCAGGGGGTGATGATCTTACCGTGGGTGATGAGTTCCTCGACTATGGGCTTGGCAACGTTGATGGGGATGGCAAAGCCAATTCCCTCGGCCTGGGTGGCCTTGGCCGTATTGATGCCGATCACCTGGCCGGAACTGTTGACCAGGGGACCACCGCTGTTGCCGGGGTTGATGGAAGCATCGGTCTGGATCAGGCCTTCCAGGACATTGCCATCTTCCGTCTGGATGGTGCGGTTGAGGGCACTGATGATCCCGGCCGTCACCGTCCGCTGCAATTCCAGGCCCAGGGGATTGCCGATGGCCACGGCCAGCTCTCCGACCCGTAAATTTTCAGAATCCCCCAGGGGGGCAACGGGCAGGTTAGTCTCATTTATCTTGACCACAGCCAGGTCTGTGTAAGGGTCTGTTCCCACCAGTTCTCCCTGAACCTGCCGCCCGTCGTGGAGGATCACCATAATTGTCTGGGCACCGTGGACAACATGGTCATTGGTCAGGATATAACCTTTAGGATCGAAGATGACGCCGGAACCAACGCCGGGTATCTCATAGGCTCCCCAAAACCAGTCGTAGGCCTGCCGGCGGGTGCTCACACCCACCACGGCCGGGCCTATTTTTTCGGCAATCTCAATGATGGTCCCATAGGGATCGCCGCTGTTGGTCAGGGGTGGTATAAAAGGGGCCTCTGGAGAAGGTTGGTCCTCTACTTCCCCTTGCCCGGGAGGTGCTTCTTCCCGGGGGAAGAAGAGTTCCGGATGGCTGGCCACGCCGTAGAAAACCAGGGAACCACCCACCAGGGCCGAGATAAGGGCAATGGCAATATAAACGATAAAACTGGGGCGACGCTGTTCCCCACCGTAATATACAGACACCGGGGCCCCTCCTTTCTGATCTAAAGCCGGTGTTTTAAGGGGAAAGGCTTTCTATTCTTCCAGCAAGTATTATACCCAATCCCCTTTACCAAGGGTCCAGCTAGTACACTACCTAATTATAACAAAAATCAAAACTGTGAACAAGAATACAAACTGCCGCGGCCGGGGAAGGGTTGCGGAGGTACGATAATGAATAATCTTTAGCAGAGGGGCTTCGCCGGTGAGGGGTAAAACCTGCCCGGACGCCGGAAAAAACCCTGGGGGTTAAGGAAGGCCCGGGGTGGAATACTAATTAGAGAGTATACGGGGAGGGAGAAGGGATACATGGCCAGATGGCTGAAAAGGCTCCTTTGGATTAACACCGTCCTGGTGTTGGTGGCAGTTGCCGGGGTGGCCCTCTATGTCTATTATGTCCCCCTGCCCGCCCAGGACCTGCCCCATCCCACCCGCTTCCTGGACCGGGAGGGACAGGAAATCCCCACCAGCTTCAGCCAAAACCGCATCATAATTTCCCAGGAGGATATGCCTGCCTACCTCAGGGATGCCTTTGTGGCCATTGAGGATTACCGCTTTTACAGGCACTTCGGCCTGGATCCGGTGGGAATTGCCAGGGCCCTCTGGAAAAACCTGCGGGCAGGAAGAATTGTGGAAGGGGGCAGTACCATCACCCAGCAGCTGGCCAAAAACCTCTTCCTGACCCCGGAACGGACCCTGGCCCGGAAAATACCCGAGGTCCTCCTCACCCTCCAGCTGGAGGCCCGCTTCAGCAAGGAAGAAATCCTCACCATGTACATGAATCAGATCTATTTCGGCCACGGGGCCTATGGGGTGGAAACGGCCGCCCGGACCTTTTTCGGCAAATCGGCCCGGGAGCTCACCCTGGCCGAAAGCGCCCTCTTAGCCGGGGTGCCCCGGGCCCCGGGCCGCTACTCCCCCCTCATCGACCTGGAGGCGGCGGTGGCCAGGCAGCACCTGATTTTGGACCGGATGGCCGAGCTGGGTTATATAACAGAGGAGCAGGCGGCGGCCGCCAAGGCCGAGGAAATCACCCTGGTTGAACACAACCAGCCGGTGAGCCGCTCCCAGTACTTCATCGACTATCTGGTAAAGGAACTGGAGGAGAGCCACCCCCGGATCGCCACGCGGCTGGAGGCCGGGGGCCTCATTGTCCACACCACCATGGACCGGCACCTGCAGCAGACGGCGGAGCAGCTGCTGGCGGCGGCCCTGGCGGAAGGCACCCCCGATGAGAATGGTGTACCCCAGCCCCAGGGGGCCCTGGTGGCCATGGACCCGGCCACCGGCCACATCCTGGCCCTGGTGGGGGGGAGCAATTACCAGGAAACCCAATTTAACCGGGCCACGGCCCTGCGCCAGCCTGGTTCTGCCTTTAAACCCTTTGTTTACCTGGCCGCCCTGGAACGGGGCTACACCCTGGCCCACCGGATCATGTGCCAGGAGGTGGAATTTACGGTTCCAGGGACGGGGGAGGTATACAAACCCACGGATGCCGGCAGGCAACCCTACCACAACCGGCCCCTGACCCTGCGGGAAGCCCTGGTAATCTCCGACAATGTGGTTTCCTCCATCCTCAACTATGAACTGGGGCCCGAGGCAGGCATCGAGTGTGCCCGGCGGCTGGGCATCGAAAGCACCCTCCAGCCCTACCTCTCCTCGGCCCTGGGGACCTCGGAGGTTACCCCCCTGGAGCTGGTCCGGGCCTTCTGCTCCCTGGCCAATGGGGGAAGGAGGGTGGAACCCATTGCCGTAACCAAGATCACCGATGCCCAGGGCAGGATTCTGCTGGAAAATAAGCCCCGGCTGCGCCAGGTGGCCGACCCGGGGGCTGTGTATATTATCACCGATGTCCTCCGGGATGTTCTAAAACCAGGGGGAACGGCCGCCAACATAAGCGGGAAGGTGAACCGCCCCGCCGCCGGCAAGACCGGGACAAGCCAGGATTACGGCAACGCCTGGTTTGCCGGTTATACCCCCAATCTGGCCGCCGTCGTCTGGGTGGGTATGGACAAGGCGGCCCTGTCGGCAGGGGGCTCGGGGGCCAGACTGGCCGCCCCCATCTGGGCCGACTTTATCGAAGAGGGCCTGGCAGGAACACCCAAGGTGGATTTTCCCCGGCCGGAAAATGTAACTGAGCTGGAGATATGTACCGCTTCTGGCCTGCGGGCCAGCTGGTGGTGCCCCCGGGAGGAGATCACCACAGAGCTCTTCCTCCAGGGAACAGAGCCCTGGCAGTACTGTGATGTCCATTCCCTCCTGGACTGGAGCTGGTTTGAGCGCTTCCTCCCGCCCCAGTGGGACCGGCCCCGGATAAGCCCCGATGGGCTTTTCCAAGATCAGGAGGAAGATAAGCCCCTTGTACCTGCTCCCAAGCCATCGCCCTCACCGCCCCGGCCCCAGGGGGAACCCCGGGTAAAGCAGGAAAACAAACCACCTGCGGGAGGACAGGGTCCGGGGATAAAGCCGAAGGTTACGCCCCCGGCGGCAGGGCAGCCGGAGGCTCCCAAGGCCGTGCCCCCGGCGGTGGAGGAGCCGCCAGAGCCAGAGAACATCCCCCAGGCAGAAGGGGAAAATGACAGCCCCGACGGGGAGAGAAGCCCCCCGGCCCCGCCGCCGGGAACACCCGGGGTAGAGCCGGAAGATGGGGAAGAAGCTGCAGAAACAACGGGACCAGAAGGGGAGCACCTCTTAGAACCACAGGAAAGTGGCAACAATAGTGGGGAAGGGACTACTGCTCCCCCGGAGGCCCCAGAGAAAGATGAAGGGGATAGCACGCTTCAGGAAGCTGCTATCCCCTTTGCCGCCTCGGCCGCCCTCATACCCCTCCTGCTGGCCGGTCCTTAATGGGATTTAATCAAGGTGGCTGGTATCATTGAGCTTTAAAATCTCCCACTCGCCTGCCTGGGGGTCGTATTCCACGATGCTGATGGAACAGTTGGCAATCTTAATCTGGAGCTGCTCCTCCAGGGTCAGCTTCATGATCCAGCCCAGGGTATAGACGATGGGTCCCCCATGGGTTACCACCGCCACCTTGTTTTCGGGGTGTTTTTTTCCCAGGTCGATTATGCACTTCAGCACCCGTTTCGCCATCATCCCAAAGGATTCGCCGCCGGGAACAGGTCGATTAACGGTATCTTCCCTCCACTCGGCAAAGGCCTCTGGTTCCTCAGCCGCGATCTGTTCTATGGACATTCCTTCCCAGTCGCCAAAATTGATTTCCCTCAGGTCGCACAGGGTGCCCGCCACCGGCATCTCCAGCTCTTGGGCAATGATGGTGGCCGTTTCCAGGGCCCGGCTCAGGTCGCTGGAATAGATATATTCGATCCCCTCGCCCTGGAGGGCTTGTCCCGCCCGCAGGGCCTGTTCCCGGCCCTCTTCCGATAACTTCACATCCAGGTGGCCCTGAATGCGCCTTTCCCGGTTCCACTCCGTCTGCCCGTGACGGATTAAATAAAAAGTGGTCAATGGTTTCCCTCCTCCGATCAGGAACTACCTCTTTCTTCGCCCCCAGAGGCCGATTTCCTTTTCCAGGCTGCAGACAAAATTCCTGCTTCCCTCACCGGCGGCGCCCCTTGCCCAGGTATTCCAGCATCCAGGCCCGGTGGAGCTCCTCTTCCAGCAGGTGCTGCCACAAGAGATCCCGGGTGGGGCCGGGGGGAAGTTGCCGGATTAGGCCGGCATAATCCCGGGCCGCCCGCCCCTCGAGGAAAATATTCAGCTTGAGCATGGGGCCAATCCCCGGCAGGCGGCTGGCCCGGCCCATGACGGCCCCCAGGCCGTCGGCCGCCTCCACCAGGAGGCTGTACTGCCCGCCCAGCCTTTTTATCTCCCGGCGCAGGTTCTTCACATGGCCCATTTCTATATCGGCAAAAAGCTCCAGGGCCCGGCGCAGGTGTTCATCGCCCATCCTCCTGGCCTGCCCCTTGTAGAGGGCCACCTGCTGGCATTCCAGGGCCAAAAAGCGGTTGAGGATAACTAGTAGGGACCTCCTGTCCATCCTGTTCCAACCCCCGTATCTAGTCTTCTCCTGCCCCTGGCCCTATTTTCCCCCCTGCCCCCCTTTCTATGCCCCTTCCCCGCCCTGGGTAAAGCGGCTGGTTAGGGGAAAGATAAAGGGGGGTGGTGGGAGATGGGGAAAAGAAGCTTTGATCTGGTGATAGCAGGGGCAGGTCCGGCCGGGTCCCTGGCGGCCTATACGGCCGCCAGGGCAGGATTAGAGGTGCTCCTATTGGAAAGGGAGGCCTTCCCCCGGCCCAAACCCTGCGGCGGCCTCCTGTCCGGCAAGGCCCTGGCCTCCCTGCCCTGGCCCCTGCCGGAGGAGATTTGGGAATGCCCCATCCGGGGAGTCTCCCTGGTAAACAACCGGGGAGAGGCCCTCTATTTTAGACAGGAGAAGGCCTTTGCCGTCACCGTCCGGCGGGAACTACTGGACCAGTTTCTTTTGGAAAAGGCCCGCGGTGCCGGAGCCAGATTTTTGGACAACACCCCCCTGACGGACCTCTCCCAAAGGGAGGAAGACCTTACCGTAGTCACGCCCCAGGGAAATTTTAGGGCCCTGGTGGTCATCGGGGCCGACGGGTATCAAAGCCGGACGGCCAGGGCCGCCGGCTTGCGCCGGCAGTGGTCTCCCTGGGAAAGGGGTACGGCCCTGGTCAGCCGGCCCTTCCTGCCCCGGGAGGAGGCGGCCAGGTTAACCCGGGGGGGAGATGCGGCCACCTTCTTCACCCTCCCCCTTCCGGCCAGCTTGGGCTGGCTCTTTCCCCTGGATACCGGGGTCAGTGTAGGTATTGGGGCCCCTTCCCTGGTGGGAAAACAGCTTTTTCCCCTATTTCAGGACTTCCTTGCCCTCCTCAACAGGACCTACGGCACAAGTATCCCCTGCCGGCAGCCTCAGATCTGGCACCTGCCCGCCGGGGGTTTTCCCCGCCCCCTGGCCCGGGGCAATGTCCTCCTGGTGGGCGATGCCGCCGGTTTTGTGGACCCCTTCTCCGGGGAGGGCATCTACTGGGCCGTCAACAGCGGTATTACCGCCGCCAACCTGGCAATTGCCTACCTGGCGGGAAAGCTGCCGGGTTCCCTGGCCCAGGCTTACAGCCGGGAATGCCGGAAAAAATGGCAGCGGGAATTTGGCCTCTCCCTCCTGCTGGCCCTGCTTACCGGAAAGAAGGACCTCTTCTTTCGTATTCTAAAGCACAATCCCAAGGCCATGGCCCTTTTCCCCACCATAATGGAGGAACCCAACTGTTACCGCCAGCTCTTTCTGGCTACCCTCCCCCACCTACCCCGCCTCCTGGCCCGGACCCTTTTCCCTTGAAATGACAAAAGTTCTTTCCGGGGTGAAAAAGGAAATATTTTTCTCCAAACAGGGTAGAATAGGTAAGCAGCATGCCGGAAAGAAGAGGGAGGAGTGGATTGTGGGAAAGGGTAAGGGATGGCCTGGGAAGCTGGCCCTGCTGGTCCGGGCCGTGCGGGCGCCTTTTTTGGCCGCCTCGGCCATACCCGTCTTGGTGGGCACCAGCGCTGCCCTCTACGAAACCGGAACCTTTTTGGGCGGGTGTTTTATCCTAAACCTGTTAGGGGTCGTCTTCCTCCACTGCAGCGCCAATGTGGCCAACGACTACTACGACTATCTGAGTGGGGCCGATCCCAGCCATCCCCCCTACCCCTTCCACGGCGGCAGCCAGGTTATCCAGGAGGGCTTGATGACGCCGGACCAAGTGCGGCGGCTCTTCCAGCTCTGCTTCCTTCTGGCGGCCATCTGCGGCGGCTGGCTGGTGCTGCTTCGGGGGCCCCTGGTGCTCCTCCCCGGCCTGGCCGGGGCCTTCTGCGGCTATTTCTACACGGCACCACCCCTCCAGTTTGCCTACCGGGGTCTGGGGGAAATAACCACGGGGATAACCTTCGGCCCCCTGGTGGTCCTGGGGACCTACTATGTGCAGACCCAAACCTTCGCCCTCACTCCCCTGGTGGCCTCCCTCCCCCTGGGCTTTCTCATTGCCGCCGTCCTCTTTGTCAACCAGTTCCCCGATGTGGGGGAAGATGAAGGGGCAGGAAAAAGGAACCTGGTGGTCCGCCGGGGCGCCCGGGAAGCCCGCCCCGGCCTCTTTGTCCTTCTGGCCGGTGCCTACATCTCCCTCCTGTCGGGAACCAGCCGGGGGTACCTGCCTCCCCTGGCCCTCCTGGTCCTTTTGACCCTGCCCCTGGCCGGGGTGAGCCTGTGGTACCTGTACCGTTACTATGACCAGCCCCAACACCTGATGCTCGCCAGTGCCGCCGTCGTCCTTACCCATACCGGTACGGGGATACTCCTCACCCTGGGCTATCTTTTCAGCTTGGGAAATCGGGTGATCTAATGCTGGCAGACGTCTTCGCCCCCGTGACCCCCCAGCTGGAAGAGGTAAACAGGGCCCTGGTCGCTTCCTTGCGCCCCGAAGACATGACCAGCCCGGCCAGGACCCTCCTCACCTATGTCCTGGGGAGCCGGGGAAAACAGCTCCGGGCCGCCCTGGTCCTCATCCCAGCCCTGGGAGAAGAGCGGAGGACCGACAATAATGCCCGCCGGGCAATACAGGTGGGAACGGCGGCAGAACTCATCCACCTGGCCACCCTCCTCCACGACGATGTCCTGGATGAAGCCAAGGAACGCCGGGGCCGGCCGGCCCCGGCTGCCAGGTGGGGCAGCAAGGCTTCCATCCTGGCGGGAGATTACTTCTTTGCCCGGGCCTTCAGCCTCCTGGCCAAAATAAACTCTCCCCCTATCCTCAATCTTTTTGCGGCGGCCATTGCTTCAACCTGCGCCGGGGAAATTGAGGAGCACCTGGAGGCCTACAAGCTGGAAACCAGTAGAGAAAACTACCTGGAGCGGATTGGGAAAAAAACGGCCAGTCTCTTTGCCGCCTGCGCCCGGGCCGGAGGCATGCTGGCGGGAAGGGATAGAAGGGAACAGGCGGCTCTGGAGAGCTATGGCTACAACCTGGGGGTTGCCTTCCAGCTGACCGATGATCTCCTGGACATCATCGGCGACCCCGATCAGCTGGGAAAACCCGTCGGCCAGGACCTCCTCCAGGGGGTCTACACCCTGCCGGTGTTGGCAGCCCTGGCCGAACCGGCAACGGGGAGTTGCCTGCGCCAGCTCCTGGTCCGGGGGGTGGACAGGGATAATATGGAGGAGGTCCGTGCCCTGGTGGCAGGCTCCCGGGGACGGGAAGAGACCAAAGAGCTGGCCCTGGAGTATAGAGACCGGGCCCTCGGGGAGCTCCAGGCCCTGCCGCCGGGTCCTGTCCGGGACAACCTCGCCGCCATAGCCGCCTTCGTTGTGGAAAGGATCTTTTAGTGGGGGATGGATATGACTCAGACCAAGAAACCTATTCGCGCCAGGGAGCTGGCCAGCCAGAGGAAAAGGGAAGAGGTCCTCAAGGAACCTCCCCAGGAGCTGACGGGAGACCTGAAGGCGGATATGGCCTTGATCAAAAAGCTTGTCCACTACAGTTCGGATATTGTTTTTCGGGAATTTGCCCTGGGTACCGAAGAACGGGTGGAGGCCGGCCTCATCTATGCCGATGCCCTGGTCAACAAACAGGTCATAGACCAGGATATAATGCAGGGTCTCATGCACTGGGCCGGACTGGTCAGGGCGGGCCAGCCCCTCACCAGGAGCAATGCCTTCCAATACATAGAGGAGTACCTCCTCACCATCGGTGAGATCAAGATCACCGGCCAGGTGGAGGAAATATTGGGGGGCATCCTGTCGGGGGATACGGCCCTTCTTATCGATGGAAGCCCACAGGCTTATCTCACCAACACCAGAAGCTGGGCCATGCGGACCCCGACGGAGCCCAATGTGGAGGCCGTGATCCGGGGCCCCCGGGAGGGCTTCACCGAGACCCTCATCGTCAACCTGGGCCTGGTCCGCCGCCGCCTCAAGGACCCAGATCTGAAGGTGGAAACCTTTGAGATTGGGAAGCGGACCAAAACCAGCGTCTCCCTTCTTTATGTCGTGGACATTATCAACCCCAGAATTGTGACGGAACTCCGCCGCCGCCTGAAGAATATCAGCATCGACGGCATCGTGGACTCCAGCTATGTGGAACAGCTTATCGAAGATTCCACGGCCTCCCCCTTCCCCCAGATCCACAGCACCGAAAGGCCCGACAAGGTGGTGGCCAACCTCCTGGAAGGGAGGGCAGCCATAATTGTCGACGGCAGCCCCTTTGCCCTCATCGCCCCAGCTGTGTGGGCCCAGTTCTTCCACTCCCCGGAAGACTACTACGAACGGAGCCAGATCGGGACCTTCGTCCGCATCATCCGCCTCCTGAGCATGTTTTTCTCTCTGACCCTGCCGGCCATCTATATCGCCTTTACCTCCTTTCACCCGGAAATGCTCCCCATCCCCCTGGCCCTGGCCATTTCCGGCGCCCGCTCGGGGGTCCCCTTTTCCCCCTTTTTGGAGACCCTGGTAATGGAAATCATGGTGGAAATCCTCCGGGAGGCCAGCGTCCGCCTGCCCGGCCCCATCGGCCAGACCATCGGGATCATCGGAGGGCTGATCCTGGGGGACGCCTCGGTGCGGGCAGGCATCGTCAGCCCCCTGACGGTGATCATCGTGGCCATCACCGCCATCGGCTCCTTTGCCTCCCCCAGCTACAGCTCCGCCATTGCCTTCCGGATGCTCCGCTTTCCCCTCATGGTACTGGCCACCACCTTTGGCTTCTACGGGGTGTCCGTCGGCCTGATCCTGATCACCATCCATGTGGCCTCCCTGGACTCTGTGGGGGTGCCCTATCTGACCCCCTACGCCCCCTTCATGCCCGAGGGGCAGAAGGACGCCATCCTGCGCCTGCCCTGGTCCCTGTCCCGGAGGCGGGCCCCGGAAGTAAAGCCCCAGGATAAATGGCGCATGCCCAGGCCCGGGAAAAAAGGGAAGAAGGGAGGCCTGGATGAGGAGAATGGATAAAGAAAAGCAGATCACACCCCGCCAGATAACCTCCATCCTGGCCTCCACCATCGTCGGGGCCGGGATCTTGACCCTGCCCCGGGAGGTGGCGGCCGCCGCCGGCAGCGACGGCCACCTGGCCACCCTCCTGGGTGGAATCCTGGCCACCCTCCTCCTGCTCCTTTTGACCAGGTTGGGGCTGCGCTTCCCCCAGCAGACCCTGATGGAATACAGTGACCTGATCCTGGGCCGGTTCCTGGGAAAAATCCTCAGTATCTCCTTTATCATCTACTGGCTCCTCCTGGCCGCCATTGTCGTTCGGATCTTCGGCGAAATGGTCATCACCGCCGTCCTTACCAGGACCCCCCTGGAGGTGATTATCGGCATCATGCTCCTTCTGGGGGCTCAGCTGGCGGCCCAGGAACTGAAGGTTTTTGCCCGGGTCCATGAAATCCTCCTCCTCTTGACCTTTCCCCTCCTGCTCGTTCTTTTCGTTATCTCGGCCCGGAACGTCAATCTCCTCCACCTGCTCCCCGTTTTGGCCTTTGGTCTCCTCCCGGTGCTGCGGGGAGCCCTGGCCACCAGCCTCTCTTACCTGGGAATAGAGATCATAACGATGCTCGTGCCCTACTATACCGAGCAGGGCCAGGCGCTGAAGTACCATCTGTACGGGGCTGCCGTTGCCCTTGTCGTGTAT
>FZPS01000020.1_pt54 | contig 14872 bp, 15 predicted proteins | sample 1817821 | NCBI WGS metagenome assembly FZPS01 (sample SAMEA104158645, study PRJEB21678) | metagenome | place: Germany | collected 2015-04-21 | reverse complement strand
ACATAGCCCAAATAGAATATGCTCATTATGTAGCTTGATTGGGCTGCACTGACCCCGAGAGCTTGCTCGACTTCGGGCATCATTGCAGCCCACATAAAACGAATCACATAACTATACAGAAACGCACTCCAGGCTGCCGCTAACGCCGTACGACCTAGACGACGTTGCATCCTTTCTCTCTCAGTTGCTGCCATTATGTCTTCCTAACCTATCTCTTCCTATCAATCGCGAAATACGTTTTCCCATTATTCGTTCTTTACTGCCTGTCCCATACATCGACTATAGACCCATCGGGTTCAAACTCAAGGTCATGCAGTGGCCCGATTGATACCACACCGGGAAGTCTTGAAACCTCGTCCAGAAGGGGTTCTGAAATGTAGAATTCATCAAGGATCATCGTATTCTTTATTCTCACGATCCGAGCAGATTCCGACTTAACCATCCAACAGCAAAGCAAAGCAGCTTTTATTGCGTCGAGGTCCGTAGCCAGCGCTATCGGAATCTTGCCTCTCTCTGTCATTGCGGAAGCGATTTCGTTGGTGTAGAACGCATGGAAGTCTATCTTGTCAACCAAGCGTTTGGTGGTAAAGTCAGCAATACCAAGCCCTGAGGCATTGCCTTCCGATTTATCGGTCAAATCAAGCACGACTACACGGAAAATATCAGGCTTATCGGGTTCCGGAACCCGGCGGATACGTATACGGCCTATGACATTGGAATCCATACCTCCGCCGCTGATGTCTTTACCCATTTCATCGATGATCAGCACATCCGCGTCAACCGGAACCATAGGTGACAACTGCTTAGCGAGCTCAAGCAGGTTAGCTTCTTCATCCTCTATTTGCTGCGCAGGGATGGCTTTCAATCTCGCAACTTGTCCGTATGCGTTTTCTACAACAGCCATTCCAAAGAGTACAGGAGCGCGCTCAATCACAATCTTGGCAACCTCAGGTATAACCTCGCTGAGCATTGGCGGCCCCGCATAGTGTATCGCTGATGCACCCTTTTCTTTTCCCAGTCCAATCGAAAGCATTTTCATCACGCCGCTCTCGATTCTTCCCCGGAAATCAGTGTGCTTCTTAACTCGGTTAATAGGGATTATGCCGTCTGATCCATACGCGATACGGTCGATGTACACCGGAATACCCGTTTTTGTAGTGCCTATCTCTACAACTTCCATTGATGAGCAGATAGGAGCTCCTACGTTCTCTTCAGTGACACCGTATCCTGCCAGCACTGCCATTTGCCCTTCAGCTGTTGCACCTCCATGACTACCCATGGCAGGCACTATGAACGGCTTAGCACCCATCTCTTTCAGTTCATCTACTGTCGCACGGACAATCGTATCAATGCTTGCTACTCCACGGCTTCCGACTGCTATTGCTATTCTGGCGCCTGAACATATCTTAATTATCCCTGATTCGACAAGGTTTCGAATCTCCCGGCTGGCAGTATCTCGGACATCAGGAACTCGAGTGTCGTCAAATTTTCTAAGCACTCGAGCCATTCTCGGTAACTTCATGTCAACTGATACACGTACAGGAGGTAACACCAGCTTCATCCCCTTATTATCAAGCAAATCCGAACATTCTGGGCAACCACAAAGTCAGCTCAGGAACATATGTCAATAAAAAGAGTACCACGATCTCTGTGATAAGGAACGGTAAAGTGCCTCTTGTGACCTCTTCTAGATTTAGATTGGATATCGGACACGCTACAAATAATACTTGTCCAAGCGGTGGAGTAATGAGCCCGATAACCATGTTATATACGAATATTAACCCAAAATGTAAAGGATGAATACCCAAGTCAACAGCAATCGGAGCAAGGATAGGAGCTAAGATCAAAATCGCAGGACAGTTGTCCATCCATGTACCGACAAACAAGAGAAGGATATTGACCAGCATCAAGAAAACTATTTTACTATGGCCCAAAAATAGTGCACCTAACTTCGGTCCTACCTGCTCCATAGTAATGATCCAGCTGAACACATTAGACGTGCTGGCGAGTATTAGCACAACTCCTGTGGTAATGGCTGCGTTGCATAGCATCTGTCGCAAATCGGAAAGCGTAACCGTCTTGTAGAACACCATAGTAAGGACTAAGGAATATACCACGGCTACACTTGCAGCCTCGGTAGGCGTGAAAACTCCACCGAGGATTCCGCCAAGCATGATAATCGGCATCATCAAGGCAGGGAAGGCCTCGACAACTACGTCAAAAAACTGCCGAGCCGTCAATCGCTCTGTACGCCTGGGATAGTTCTTCTTGAGGGCTAATGAGTAGAATACCGCCATTAGGGCTACTCCAATAATTATCCCAGGGACTATTCCTGCTACAAAAAGCCCTCCAATAGATGTTCCGACTGCAGTTGCGTATACGACCATAGGAATGCTAGGGGGTATTATCGGACCAATGCAGGCAGACGCTGCAGTAATACCGGCAGATGTCTCTGCATCATATCCTGCTTCGAGCATCATTTGGATCTCAATAGGCCCAAGGGCGCTGCAGTCAGCTATCGCCGAACCGGTGATTCCGCCGAACATCATACTTGCGAGCACATTCGCAAGCCCCAAGCCGCCGCGGATCCATCCTACCACACAGTCGGCTAATTTCATGAGCCTTTCGGTTATACCGCCTTTCCCCATCAATTCACCTGATAGGATGAAGAATGGAATCGCCATCAGTGGAAAGGAATCGATTCCTGTAAACAGTTTTTGAGCAATCACTTGAAGCGGAATTGGCCCCATCACAATCATTGCTGCCAACCCCGCTATACCCATCGCCCATGCAATGGGCATCCCAAGAGCCATGGTTACAAGGAACACGAGTGCTAGAACACCTACAACCACTTGAGTCACCTCCCCTGTAAACTCCGACCGTTACCTATCGCCGATATATGCAATCGCTTCTACCTCGAATTCCAGATCGTCAGCTAGTCTTACAACTTGAACTCCTGATCTGGCAGGGTAGTCTGACGGAAAGTACTCCCTATAGACCTTGTTGAAATCAGGCATGTACTTGAGATCCGTTGTGTAGACCATTACTTTCACAACATCGGTAAGCCTTCCGCCGGCTGACTCGAGCACCAGTCGAATGTTTTCAAGTGTTGCACGAGCCTTGTCTTCGATGGTACCTTCTACAGGTTCTCCTGTATGGGGGTCTGTAGGCATCTGACCACAGGTATAAACAAATCCGCCTGCACGAACCGCCAGCGACACGGGGGCTGAAGGCTGAGCCAGCCCAGGACCGTTGATAACTTCCTTTTTCATTTTGTACATCCTCCCCTCGGCACTACGCCCTTGTTTACGATTACTGTAGGAAGATCACCTTTAAGCACTCTGACAGCTTCCTCAATAGCTATCTGGTGTAGCTGTTTGAGGGATGTTTCTGAATAGAATGCAGCATGCGGTGTAAATATCACATTATCCAAGGTAAGGAGAGGATTGCCGCCTTCCGGGGGTTCCGGATCAGTAGTATCCAGCGCCGCCCCGGCAATCCATCCTTCCGCGATTGCGGGATACAAAGCCTTTTCGTCGATTAGTCCGCCACGAGCCGTATTGATTAGATAAGCATTGGGTTTCATTATCTTAAACTGTTCTTCCCCAAAAAGATGCCTCGTCTGCGGAGTGAGCGGAGCGTGGAGAGAAATAATATCAGAAGTCCTGACCAATTCGTCAAAATCTACAGGAATTGCCCCAAATCCTCGAATAGTCTCATCCGGTACGAACGGATCGTTCACAACTATCTCAGGACCGAACGGAATCATCTTCTTCACGAACAGCCTGGCAATGTTCCCAAAGGCAACCACACCGACACGGCAATCATTAAGCCCTAAGATGGGCATCTGACGTTGAAAATCCCAGATGCCGGCTTTAACATCGCGGTCAAAGTGCAGTATTTTTCTGACACACGTCAAAGCAAGAGCAACCGCATGGGTAGACACTTCCTCAATACAGTACGTCGGTATATTGACTACATATATTCCTGCCTCAGTCGCTGCATCAATATCAATGTTGTCAAGGCCGATTCCGTACCTAACTATCACACGGCATTTGGTAAGGGCCTGGATCACCCGGCGGGTTATCGGTGCCAGATCTACAAGAACCGCATCTGCTTCCTTCGAGGCTTCGATTACTTCATCTTCGGTCCTGCAATCATACCGTCTCAATACGGCGCCTATTTTCTTTGCTTCGTTTAGTTCTATCTCGAACGAGTCGCTCTCCGAGTCAGTAATGACTATCAAGTACCCAGAGTCATTCACACCATACATCCCCTTTCTCGACAGTCGTCAGGACTCGTCAGGCTATAGGTTTGACACGATTCCTGCTTCTTGAGGCCTTTCGAAGAGATTCGCCAATGTGTGTATGAACATAATCAGACACCCTACAGGTATAGACGAATAAGGCCAAAACATGCTGATTCTGCTTGCAGGGGCCCGTTGAATGGCAACATTTTTCGCCATTTCAAATCCATAGTAAGTTGTATATCCTAGGAAGATCAATACACATATGTTCACGAACAGTCCCACCGGGACTTGAGCTTTTTCGGGAATACGGTCCCTTAAGAATGTAATCCCTATATGCCCTCCTCGCTTGACTGCAACAGCAGAACCGAGGAAGCAAACCCATATCATCATGTACCTTGAAATCTCCTCTCCCCATGGGATGGAGCGGTTCAAGACATACCTCATGAAAACTTGTGTAAAAACGATAGCAGTCATAGCTGCCATAATAACTACTATCCCATAGATAGACACTCGATCCAATACATTACTGACGCCTCGTAGTAGCGATACTAATGGATTTTCTGTCCTTTCCATGTTTCTTGAAGTAGATGTCACAAGCGGATTCCTCCTCTTCGAGCCTACTCAATGCCAATGCAGGGCAGGCACCTAGTTTGTGCCAGGTGCCTTACCCCGTTATTCATACAACTTACAACTTACAGGCCCATTTCAGCCGCATATTCCCTTTCTGCTTCTTCAACAGCCTTCAGGAGTTTGCTTATCCATTCCTCTCCGATCTCGCCGGATACATACTCTCTGACCGAACCCTGAGTGGCCTGTCTGAACTGCTCTAACTCTTCAGGAGTGGGTTGGTAGATTTCCATGCCCTTCTTCGCTAGGTCTTCTAAGTCAACTCCGTTGCCGTATTCAATAAACCCTCTGTAGGACATGACAGCCAGCCTGGCACAGTCCGCCACGATCTTCTGGAGGTCCTCAGGCAGTGACTGGTAGAACTTCTCGTTGATCACCAATGGGTTTACTCCGAAGACGTGTCCGTCAAGGGTAAGGTACTTCTGGACCTCGTATATTTTGGCTACCTGGATCATAGAAGTCGGGTTCTCTTCACCGTCAACAACACCCTGCTGAAGTGCAGTATACAACTCTCCCCAAGCTATTGGAGTGGGGTTTCCACCTAAAGCCTCGACGATTTTCATTTCAGCCGGATCCTCACGAGTACGTATCTTCAGTCCCCTCATATCTTCAGGGGTTCGAATAGGACGTACATTGTTTGTAAAGTGCCTGAAACCGATGTGGCCGTAGCCAAGGAATCGAAGACCGATTTTCTCTCTTACGAGATCAGCAAGCTCTTGGCCAAACTCGCCGTCGAGAACCTTAAAGGCAATGGCAGCATTTGAGAACGTATACGGCATACTGAAAACCATAACCTCCGGTACCCATCCGGTAAGGGGAGCAGAACTACACCAGGTCATCTGCGTAGTTCCCATGATTACGCTTTCGTACATTTCTCTCTCAGATCCCAATTGACAATTGGGATAGATTTCAACCTTGATACGTCCACCCGATTGAGCTTCTACAAGGCGCTTAAACGTCACTGCACCATTATCCACAGTTCCCCATGAACCGTCAGCTGCATCACCGTGAGATAGTTTGATGATAATCTGCTGTGGAGCTGCAATCACGGCGCCAGCCACAAGCGACAACAGAAGAACTCCTACGATACATGCACCAAGCAGTCTCTTCACGATCCATTACACTCCTTTCAACTATCGGTCAATAGGATACTCGAGACAGATTCAATACCCGCTCTATAAGCCTACTGGCATGATTCTTGCCTACCACCCCCAAAAAATCCACTAACGTATCTAGTGTATTAGGATAGAAGACGCGCTATCTCATTTCCTGTCCACAACTTACGTTGATCGATTGTCCTGTCATGCCTGACGAGTAGTCTGATGCCAGGAAGACTGCGACTTTTGCAACCTCTTCCGGTTTCACGAGTCTTCCCATGGGAATCCTCTCAAGCACGTCTTTCTCGATTTCGTCGACACTCTTGCCGCGAAGCGGCACTTCGTATTCCCACTCTCCCCTCAGCATGCCGCTATCTACCTTACCGGGACAAATGGCATTAACCCTTATTCCATAAGGAGCTAGCTCAGATGCAAAGTTTCTTGTAAGAAGCAAGACTGCAGCCTTTGTGGCTCCGTAATGCCCCTGGAATTCGACAGCAACTTTTCCCGCACGAGATGCTATGTTGATGATATTTCCACTGCCCTGCTTGATCATGATAGGAGCCACGGCTTTCGAGCACAGGAACACGCCTAGGGTATTTACCCTATAGTTACGGTCAAAATCCTCTTCGCTTATTTCCCATATACGGCCTATACTTGATACTCCGGCGTTGTTAACAAAAATATCTATCTTGCCGAACTGCTCAATAACCATTTTGACGAGGTTGTCTACGTCTGCGCTCTTAGTAACATCCGTTTCTTTGTACAGAAGCTTTCTTTTTGTCGAAGAACCCATTTCTATTGTCCTAAGCGTCTCTTCGCGATTCAGGTCTGCAATCACAACGTCCGCTCCATGTTGAGCCATGGCAAGAGCGATAGCACGCCCTATGCCTCTACCTGCACCTGTCACCACAGCCACTTTACCATCAAGCCTCATAAGACTTACCTCCCTTTAGTGTTCTTATGTGTTATGTCCGTCACTAACGTTGACAGGATGCCTATAACACCCCAAGGGAATTACAGCAACATACTCTACATGTACTTGGAATCAATGAGCCGTCAGTATTTGCAAATATTGCCGCTTCTCCAGTGAGCGTAGATGAACATTACGAACATACTACTCCCCTGACACTGCTCTAAGCACTGCGTCCCTTGCATTTATCACGTGTTGCAGGGCGCATTCCTCAGCTCTGATCGAATCATTTGCACGCAAATAGCTAATAAGCTGAAGATGTTCGAGCCAGGAATTCTTCATACGACCTGGATACTTGACCGAGGCAATTCGAATAAGCTGACTCTTATCTAACAGTAAAGATGTCAGGTCTCGAAGCCATTTATTGCCGCATGAATCAAGGATTAACTCGTGGAATCGTCGATCTACCTGTAAAGCCTCATGTGCGTCTTGGTTCTCCGGCCCCTGCACTAGTCTGTTAAACAGAGTATCAAACTCATCTAGATAGGATGTCGGCACTTGTCCACACGCCAATCTCACTGCCATACAGTCAAGGATTTCTCTAAGCTGGAATACATCTTTAACTTCCGAAATGGATATCTCACAAACAAACGCTCCACGTCTGGGGATCATTTCGATAAGATTTTCATTGGCTAATTGACGGATAGCTTCTCTAACGGGAGTACGACTTAGATGAAGGACTTCACAAATGTCATTCTCCAATATGGCCTCACCGGGTTGCAGTTGACCACTGAGAATACTATTCTTAATATGCGAGTATGCGATATCCCTCAACGGAGGTTTCTTTGAGAGCCTTTGACTCTTCCTTTTATAATCCACGCCTAGTCCTCCTCCGTCGTATTACCTATTATCTTCGCTTTAAAGAGGCATACGATATGTATACGAAATTTCATATTGGTACTTATACGACATGTATACAGTAATTCCTGCAACCGATCGCAAAATATGTTTCTCAAGCTATATCATTGTATTTGTAGAGTCTTGAGAAGCTCGTGAGGCTAGAGACTAGGTGATATCTTCGGGGCCTCTGGAATGAACGCAAGGTGGTATCAAATTGAGACTATCAAGACATGAAAACAGATATAGAGCTCTCCTTACTCACCACGGATCGACTTGAGAACTGCCTCCCTCGAGTTGTGTACGTGTAACAACATATACTTCTCTGCAGACTCCATGTCACGCAACCGTATGGCATCAATGATGTTTAAGTGCTCACTCCAGATCGCCTGCATGCGTCCAGGATACTTTGTGGAGATTACACGAATCAGTTGACTGTTGTCAAGCAACTGGCTTTCAATATCGTACAGCCATCTATTGCCTGTATGCCGAAGTATGAAGTCGTGAAATGCGCGGTCAAGTTCGTTAAGCTCCTCTATATTTCCGTCCACCGGATTCTCCAGAAGCTCACTGAAAATGGTTTTATAACGATGGAGTTCATCTTCAGGAAGATGATCGAAAGCCAGCCGAATTGCCAGGCAGTCGAGAAGTTCCCTCAACTGAAATATGTCCTTGACATCCGGAATAGTGATAGGAGCGACAACCCCGCCTTTTCTTGGTATTACCTCAACAAGGCGTTCCCGCTGGAGGGCAGTCAAGGCTTCCCTGATAGGAGTGCGGCTACATCCTAACAGGCTGCATAGCATATTCTCAGGGATCCACTCGCCCGGTTGAAAGTGACCGTTTAGGATCATGCGCTTTATCTCCTGGTAAGCCATTTCCTGCAAAGAAGATGGTTTCTTCAACTGCCTGTAGTTTTCCAACGTGCTGTCCACTCTTTTCCCCTTCTCCTTTTCTCTTACGCAATTGAGTAAACAATCTCAGCCAGAGGATGTCCGGTCAATCAAGACATTCCGCGTCAGACTCTATGACCCTTTAAGTATTCGCCTTATTATCACCAAAACCTCTATTATTTTCATATATAGTAAATTCCTGTCCATTCATCATCATGAAGCGACATCCCTACTAGGATATATGTTAAACCGAGGATCCACTGAAGTCCATTGTTGATTAGTCTAATTCAGCAGGAATTGTGAAAACGATATAGAATATTGATTTGGATATAGGCATAATACATTACGTATGCAAGCCAGAAGGCCTCAGCGCAGTACTTTCAATGGCATTAACTGGGCACAACCAGATGGGCATACATTCCAATATGCAATATGAGGGAAAGGGGAATCTCTTCATGCAACCAACGTATGGTTATGCAGGCAAGCAGTTGAGAGTCTCACTGGGCACTAAGACAATTCGTGAAGAGCCGTTGAATCCGGAAGTATTGAGAGAATACTTAGGTGGGGTAGGCTACGGGGCCAGACTGCTATACAGTGAGCTTGAAAAAGGAATAGATCCGTTAGGGCCTGATAACAAGCTCATCTTTGCCACAGGCCCATTGACTGGCAATAATATGCCGGGCGGAGGCAGCGTCGAGCTCTGCTTTAAGTCTCCGCTGACAGGCGGATGGGGAGAATCAAGATGCGGTGGAGACTTCGGGCCGGATCTTAAGAGAGCTGGATATGATTTCGTTATCATTGAAGGCAAAGCAGAAGAACCTACACATTTGCTAATAACCGATGAAGGAATACAATTCAGGCCTGCGGGTCATTTATCCGGGAAAACAGTGGGTGAGAAAACCAGGATTATTCGAGAAGAATTGAATGATCCAAAGCTTTCGGTCATGTGTATTGGTCCCGGTGGCGAAAGCCTGGTTCTATATGCTACTGTAATGAGTGATGACCGAGCTGCAGGCAGATGTGGGGCCGGAGCTGTAATGGGCTCAAAGAACCTTTTAGCGGTCGCAGCCAAAGGCTCTCAGAAGGTCGAGATTGCAGATAATAAGAAGTTTATGGCTGCTGTAAGGGCAGCCATGAAAGTAGTCATGGAACACCCTAATTGCCAAGGTTTTAAATCAGATGGTACCACCGGCGATATTCCAGGTTGCGACGCGGTAGGAGACTGGCCCACGAAAAACTGGCACTCCAATTCCTGGGGTATGGGCGAAGAAATCTATAGATATTTCAAGGAAAACAATCTTGTGACTAATAATGAATGCTATCGTGGCTGTCCGGTGGGTTGTGGTAGAATGTGCAAAGTGGATGACGGCAAGTTTAAGACTCCCTTACATGAAGGCGCAGAATATGAAACTTTATCAGCATTTACCGCTTTTGTGCTGAACCGCGATGTAGATGCAGCAATAAACGCGACGTACTGGTGTAATCAACTAGGCATTGATACGATTTCTTCAGGATCGGTAATCGCATTTGCAATGGAATGCTTTGAGCACGGAATCATTACGCTGGAAGATACAGGTGGTTTAGACTTAGCCTGGGGCAACCCTGAAGCCCTGCCTGCCCTGGTGAAAATGATTGCGAACAGAAAAGGCATAGGCGACATCCTCGCAGAGGGCACACGCCGTGCCGCGGGGAGACTAGGTCCCCGAGCTAAGGAGTTTGCAATGCACGGTAAAGGATTAGAAGTGCCCGCACACGATCCTCGCTCAGGTAAAGCCCTTGGCATAACGTACGCAACAGGGAATCGCGGAGCATGTCATATCCATCCCTTGGAGGGTATGGCATATGATTGCGGGAAGGCAGACTGGGGTTTAGTACCATATGGAGTGCCCGATCCAGAGACAATTGACAGGTGGGATGAGATAGGGAAGGGCAAGCTCGTCAAGTTCCTGCAAGACGCTATGATCCTGCCTGATATAGTATGTAACTGCAAGTTCATGATGTATTGCGGACTTACCCTCGACCACATGGCTGCTATACTAGAAGGATTGACCGGGTGGAATATCAGTGTGCCTGAAATGATACGTGTCGGTGAAAGAGTATATAACATTCAGCGACTATTTAACCTTAGGGAAGGATTCAGTCCAAAAGATGACCAGATACCTAAACGGATAAGAAGCATACCTGCGTTTGGGGCCTATAGCCAAGAAGAGCGTTGTGCCTTCACAAAATGGGATGAGGTGTTGGCTGAGTACTATCAAGCCCGAGACTGGGAGCCAGAAACGGGAATGCCCAGTGACAGCAAGCTGAAAGAACTCGGACTCGACACATTAACTGTGTAACTAGTTTAGTGTCTTGTTATGCTGAGACCATTGACTTCTCCCAGACCTCAATGATATAGCAGAGAAGTCAATGGTCTCATACATGATGAGGAGGTTATAAAATGGTAATCCTAAAGTGCTTTGGTATACCTGACTACCATTTGGCAACATTTGAGATCAAGATTCCGCACAGTGTTTCGCTTGAGACTCTTCTGAATGAATTCCTGACACAAGTTGAAGGCGATCTCACAGATCTACTATTACACAACAAGGCGCTGCAAAAAGGCATCTACATTCTGGTAAACGGTAGGGCGATTGATGGTCTAAGTGGCTTCAAAACAGCGATCAAGCCAGGTGATGAAGTCGTAATATCCAAGATTCTTGTTGGAGGTTAATCAACCTGCTAAAATAGCCGATTATTCTCCCTAACTCAGCCCGCTAATGAACCAAACCGAAACCGAAGAGTCGTAACAGCAAGGTGCCACGCCTCTTTCCAATTTCGCCCTAGATATGTTCGTTGGACATTTCCCATCTACCACACGATCAGATTACACTAAGGATGCACGTCTTAGCATCGGTCACTTCTTACATTATGGACGTGCACATGTTCTCCCCGGCTTATCGCTTTTGTTGCAACACCGATGGATTCTCCGTACCTGAACACGTGCTCATTCACGGCTATCTCTCGCAACGCAATCTTATGACCAAAACGGATTGGTTGCTTCGCTTCACAGGTAATCTCCTCACGAGTATCCAAGTACATCCCTTGGACCTCTTCTCCGGCACTTATCGGTTTTATCGCAACGCCAACATTGTCACGGCTATCATGGGCAACAAACTTCCTCTCCACGACATATCTCCTCCTTGCAGTGATAAAACAAAGAGAGCTGACAGCATTTGAATGGATTCATCTATAAAGACGGCAACAGCCTGTCGATGGCGAAATCAGCCTGTCCAAGCAGCTCTGCCTTTGTCTTCTTTCCTGAAGCTACTTCCAGTGCATACTGGAATATTCGTTCTCCCACTTCATCAGGAGTCTCAATACCATCAACCACTGTACCTGCGTTGATATCTATACAATCCCGCATCGTCTTGAACATCTCTGTGTTAGAAGATATCTTGATGACCGGTGCGATAGGGGACCCTGTGGGAGTCCCTCTACCTGTAGTGAACACTACTATCTGAGAACCTCCTGCCACCATTCCAGCTATGGACCTGACATCGTCTCCGGTGGTGTTCATGAGCGTGAGGCCTGGCTCAGTAACAGGCTCAGCGTAGTCAATCACAGCCTGCACAGGATACGTTCCTCCCTTCTTGACGCATCCGAGAGACTTCTCTTCTATAGTGGTCAGTCCGCCCTCCATGTTACCGTGGCAAGGTTGTGTGCCACGTATATCCTCACCTACCCGTTTTGCCATTAATTCGACTTGTTCCACTATTCTAAGGATATCTTTCCGTATGGAATCATTCGCTGCCCGCTCTGCAAGAACGTGCTCTGCACCAATCAGCTCCGGTGTTTCTGAGAGGATACCTTTGCCTCCATGAGCAATCATCCTGTCCACTGCTGCACCAATAGCAGGATTTGCGGCAAGACCTGACATGGCGTCTGAGCCTCCGCACTCAGTACCTAGGATCAACGCGCTTACAGGTACTGGCTCACGCTCAATCTTAGCCGCTTCGGCTACCATGTCTCGAACGATCTTTCTCCCCATCTTAATCGTCTTTCGTATCCCGCCGCACTCCTGTATAACAAGAACCTCAACCCTCTTACCGGATGCCGCAATACCTTCCGCGACTTCTTGTGCGGTAACTTGCTCACAACCTAATCCCACAACCAATACGGACGCAACATTCGGATTAGTTCCATGCCCGATTAGGGTGCGTTTTGTTCTAAGGTAGTCAGGCACCAAGTGTCCACACCCATGTTCGTGGTAAAAAGCTACCGCACCTGGTATCCTATTTGCAATCCGAAGTGCCGTCCGAGCAGAACATATCACCGTAGGAAGTACCAAAACATGATTACGCACACCCACTGTTCCGTTTGGCCGACGATATCCCATGAATCTCTTATTCTTGGTATCTCGATCCATTCTTCCTGGGTTAACAGAAGACAGAATTCACTAACGTAAACTCTGTCACGTCTACCCGTTCTCCCCCTTCTTGCTTAATTGATAGATTTTATACAGGTTAAACTCTTGGTTGTATGTACTGGTCTGGATGTCGAGAACCTGGTTCCATAATGCTGCTACGACGAGAGATAACTAATAAGCATTGACGCGGTTACTTGTAGAATCACATAAAAAACGCAGCTCAGACTTGTGCCAATACTCACATATACCATAGCATTAGCTAATCAGTCGAGCTGCGAAAGCTGCTTATCCCTCGGACATCAGACAATATTGAACTCCTCTAGCACAAGCCCGAAGCGCGCATCCTCTCTGCAAGCTCCTCTCTGTCTTTAGCAGACAGCTTTAGGAGAGGGAACCTCGGCGGTCCTACTGGTTTACCCATAATATCAAGAGCTGTCTTCAAGACCTGGACGAATTGAGGATTTCCATCAGCGTACGCACAGAATGGGAAGATCTTGTTAAACTTCTTCCGTCCTTCTTCTACATCATTTTCATCGGCAACTAGCCGGAAAATCTCAGCCATTTGGCCGGGGATAACATTCCCGCAGGAAGCAACCACACCGGTCGCTCCTGCCACCAGTGCATCAAAGAAAATTATGTCTGCACCGATGAATACTTCTATTTTATCTCCCGCAAGGTATTTGATCTCTCGAATACGAGCCAGCTCTCCTGAGCTCTCTTTGATGTAAGCAATATTATCTATCTCAGCAAGCTTCGCCACTAATTCAGGCTTAATATCTATCTTGCTGGTACCAGGGTTGTTATAGAGCATAATAGGTAGCTTTGTCGCAGATGATACTATCTCATAGTGCTTCAGAATCTCATCATCACTCAAAGGGAAATAGTATGGCGGCAGCATCATTAGGGCGTCTGCTCCAATATCCTCAGCTATCTTGCAGTAGTCCAAGGTCTTCTCCGAAGATGGTGCGCTAGCACCGAATACTATCGAAACTCTTCCGTTTGCCTGGTCAATAATGGTTCTAGCAACTTCAATGCACTCGTCCCGAGAAAGCATCGGGAATTCACTTGTGCTTCCATTAACGACCAGTCCGTGTACGCCAGCATTTACCATGAATTCCACGTGATCTCTCAATCTTCCATAATCAACCAACTGGTCTGACTCATTAAACGGAGTAAGCGGAACCGGAAAAACACCTCTTAACTTAGCCAAAATCATACACCTCACTTCAAATCTGATACTCTCCAAATCTTTCTATAAATCCAACAACTTCTTCCTCAACAGCCCCTGAATATCTGAATTACAAATCCAATATAAACAAATCCCGTCAAAGCCCATCACTGTGATGCTCCGCAATACAATAAACCTGCAACTTCATACGCCTTCCTCTCAACAATACAAGACTTCTGGATCACAGAGAGCCATTGAGCAATGTATATATACTTCGCGTATACATGAGAAAGTCCTGCTCAATTTTATTATGTACATAGAAAAAAACTGAACTTTTTATCAATCGAGTCTGACTCACCAGCTATTAGCCAAAAAGTGAAGTCATGGTAGCGGATAGTGTGACAAATTACCTCTCAAAGTCCCAGCTCAAGGTAAGGTATCATATCCCCCGGATTACCTCAACCGCATGAGGCAGAACGGAAAGAATGTACTCAAGGCCTTCTTTTACTGCTTTCGGGCTTCCCGGGAGGTTAATGATGAGGGTTTTGCCTCTTATTCCTGCAGTTGCCCTGCTCAGCATTGCAAAGGGAGTCTTCGCAAGGCCTGATTGAAGCACTGCA
>FZPS01000213.1_pt121 | contig 14875 bp, 13 predicted proteins | sample 1817821 | NCBI WGS metagenome assembly FZPS01 (sample SAMEA104158645, study PRJEB21678) | metagenome | place: Germany | collected 2015-04-21 | reverse complement strand
TTTATACAATAATAATTAATAATATAGATAACGGAGACAATTATGGATGCCAACCAAGTAAAAACCTTCCTGGAAGAAGATCATCTGAAGAATATCCAGCGGGCAGCAGAAAATTTAAAACCCATTTTGCTGAACACGCCGCTAATTCGAAGCGATTTTTTCAGCGAGGAATACTCCTGCAATGTCTATTTGAAACCTGAAAACTTACAGAGGACCGGATCTTTCAAAATTCGCGGCGCATACAACAAGATTGCTAACTTGACAAAGGAAGAAAGAAATCACGGCGTTATATCCTCCTCTGCAGGCAACCATGCCCAGGGCGTGGCTTATTCCGCAAAAGAAAAGGGAATTCCGGCCACCATCGTCATGCCCAACGTAACACCATTGCTCAAAGTGGATGCTACGAAAGCTTTTGGCGCAAAGGTAATTCTTCACGGAGATGTCTATGACGAAGCCTATCGACATGCAATGGAACTGTCTGAAAGGGAAGGCTATACCTTTATTCACCCCTTCGATGATTATGATGTGATCTGCGGACAGGGAACCATCGGCCTGGAAATCATGAAAGAATTGCCGGACATCGACGAAATCCTGGTCCCCATCGGAGGAGGCGGGCTGATAGCGGGAATCGCTCTGGCAATTAAAACACTGAAACCTTCTGTTAAGATAATAGGTGTGGTGCCCATGGGTGCCATGGCTATGAAAATTTCGGTTGAAGAAGGCCAGGTGACGCGGCTGGCATCGCTTAAAACCGTAGCGGAAGGCGTTGCCGTAAAACAGCCGGGAAATCTTACCTTTGCCATTACAAAAAAATATGTGGACGACATTATAGCAGTTTCAGAAAAAGAAATCATGGAAGCAGTGCTCCTGGTCATCGAAAAGCACAAGATGGTGGCGGAAACCGCCGGGGCTATACCTTTGGCAGGATTGAGAAAACGCGCGAAAAAAGGAAAAAACATAGTATGCCTGATTACCGGCGGCAACATCGACGTGCTTACCATTTCAGAGATTATCAACCAGGGACTCATTACCCGGGGACGGATCATGTGCTTCTCTGTGGAACTGCCGGATAAACCGGGACAATTGGTAAGGGTTGCCCAGGTTCTGGCAGACCACGGAGCAAATGTCATCGAACTTCAGCACAACCAGTTTAAAGCCATTGATCGCTATTCCAACAAGGTTCTCTTGGAGGTGACGGTTGAGACCAACGGTCACGAACACATTATCGAGATATTGGACGCATTGGAAGACAACAATTTCTCGGTGACAAGAGTCTATTAGCCTCGTACAAGTTTCATTGACATCCTTATAACATCGAGCGGCCTTTAGGGAAATTGCTTTTCGCACCATCTTCCCGTAAGGCCGCTTTTATACTTTATTTCATATTTTTAATTATCTATTTGCAGCTGTTATTGCCCCTTCTACTCGGTTATTTTACAGGTGCGGAAACGGCCGTCAAAGCACTCCTCTATCTCATGCTTCTTCTGCCGCGTCATAAGAGCGGTCACCGCGGCCCTGGCATCGATCTTTTCGTTGATTACTTCATAGATATGTTCTGTAATGGGCATCTCTACATCACAGCGTTTTGCCAACTCATAAGCTGCCTGAGTGGTATATATTCCCTCAACCACCATCCCTACTTTTTTCATGGCCTCGGAGGGTTTCATTCCCTGGCCGATCATTATTCCACAGCGCCGGTTACGGCTATGCATGCTCGTGCAGGTTACTATAAGATCACCGATGCCCGTAAGACCGGTAAATGTTTCGGCCTTAGCTCCAAGCCGTACGCCAAGCCGGGCAATTTCCGTAATTCCACGGGTCATCAGCGCCGCCTTGGCGTTGTCTCCAAACCCCATTCCATCGGAGATTCCGGCTCCGAGGGCTATGGTATTTTTCAAAGCTCCGCCAAATTCCACTCCGGCAACATCTGTGTTTGTGTAAACCCGAAACCGTTCGCTCATAAAAATATCCTGTACGAATTCTGCCAGCTTGATATCTTCCGATGCGGATACCACAGTGGTAGGCATCCCTCTCCCCACTTCCTCCGCATGAGACGGACCGGAAAGCACTACATACCTGGCACCGGAAAGTATTTCGGAGGCAATTTCAGACATGCGCTTGAGACTTTTCTGTTCTATGCCCTTTGCCACATTTACAAGAACCATTTCACCGGTGAGAAAGGGCAATGCGTTTGTCAAGGCGCTCCTGAAATGCTGCGCCGGCGCGGCGAAAACTACCATTTCCGATCCTGCGATGGCTTCTTCCGATGTGTCGGTTACGACCATGGTTTCCGGAAATTTCACACCGGGAAGGTATTTTTTGTTTTCCCCGTCCCTTCTCAAGCTATCTACATGATCTTTGTCCACATCCCAGATACGAACGGAATATCCTTTGCCGGCCAGGCTTACCGCAAGGGCGGTTCCCCAGCTTCCGGCTCCCAGCACTGCTATTTTATGCTCCATATCTTGCCTCCTTATTATTTCTTAAAGCTTATTTTGGGCTCTTCTCCCCGTATAAGCCGTTGAAAATTGCTCCTGTGCCTTATTAATACGATGACGGCCATTACAATGTATATTACTATGTAATCCGGCATAAAAAACCACGCCACCGGAGGGAGGGATAATGCCGTCATAAGGCTGCCTACGGATACACGGCGACTGATGGCGAATCCGAGAGCGGCGATTGCCAGACAGATAAGAGCCATGACTGTATGAATGGTCAGAAGGACGCCAAAAGCCGTGGCTATCCCCTTCCCGCCCTTGAATTTATAAAAAGCAGGAAAAATATGACCCAGGAAAGCGGCAAATCCGCAGAAAACGGCAAGAGCTTCGCCCCCGATGAGTCTACCGATCAACACTGCAGCAACGCCTTTCAGCACATCGATCAACAGGGTAAAAAGAGCAGCTTTTTTCCCCATTACCCTAAGTACATTGGTGGTACCGGGATTTCCGCTTCCCTCTTTACGGATGTCCACGCCGGAAGCCTTGCTGATTATCGTAGCGGGAGAAAGATTTCCCAGCATATATGCAACTGCGCATGCCGCAATCCATATAACAATCATCTTTCCATCCATTGAAGAAAAATCAAACATCCTCTTTTTCTCCCTTCTCGCGAAATACGAATTTGATAGAGGTCCCCTGGAAGTCGAAACCTTCCCGGATCTTGTTCTCCAAGTAACGGGAATAGGAAAAATGCATCAGTTCGCGGCTGTTGACCTGGAAGGAGAAAAGGGGCGGCTTTACGCCGATTTGCGCTGCGTAATAGATCTTCAGCCGCTTACCTTTATCCGAAGGGGGCTGTCTCATCATGGTGGCATCGATAATGAGAGAATTCAGCTGACCCGTAGGAATCCGCTTCGCCCTGTTTTCCGACACGGCCTTTGCCAGTTCCATTACTCTGTCCAGCCTTTGTTGTTGAAGCACGGATATGAAAACGATGGGCGCATAGGAAATGAATACCAGCTCCTTCTGTATGTCCTTGCGATATTCATCCATGGTATGAGTATCTTTTTCTATAAGATCCCACTTGTTCACCACGATGACGATTCCCTTGCCTTCCTCATGAGCTATGCCTGCGATTTTCTTGTCCTGCTCCGTCACGCCTTCCGTGGCATCGATCATCACAAGACAAACATCGCTCCTTTCGATGGCCGATATTGCCCGGATAACGCTGTACCTTTCTATGTCACCGGTTACTTTGCTCTTCCTGCGAATACCGGCAGTATCGATGAGCACGTATTCTTCTCCTCGCCATAAGAAGGGAGAGTCTACCGAGTCCCTTGTGGTCCCGGGAATATCGCTGACAATGAGCCTGTTTTCTCCCAGCATTGTATTGATGAAAGAAGATTTTCCTACATTGGGTTTGCCTATTACGGCGATCTTAACCCTGTCATCTTCTTCATCGTCCTCTGCCGCGGACGGGAAATTATCAACTACTATATCCAGAAGATCTCCCAGGCCGAGCATGTTGGCCGCAGAAACGGCTACGGGCTCTCCCAGCCCTAGTTCGTAGAAATCATAGAAGTGGTCGGGAAGAGCTCCCGTATCCACCTTATTCACTACGAGCACGACTTTTTTCCCTGTTCGCATCAATATGGAAGCAACTTCCCGGTCCGAAGAAGTAAGGCCTTCTTTTCCGTCCACGAGAAACAGGATAACATGGGCGGTTTCAATGGCGATCTCCGCCTGTTCCCGTATTTGAGCCAAAATGATATCATCCGTCCCCGGTTCGATTCCGCCCGTGTCTATGAGGATAAAGGGGATACCCCTCCATTCCGCTTCTCCGTAGATCCGATCTCTAGTGACACCGGGTGTATCTTCTACTATGGATAGGCGTTTTCCCAGTACTTTATTAAAGAAAGTGGATTTCCCAACATTCGGTCTTCCGACAATTGCTACAATCGGTTTGTTCATCTTGCATGCATCCTTTTTATTTTATTCTGCTCCTGCAATATACATCATATTATAGCGCATAGACAGAAAATTTTCGACTTAAGAAAATTATTCTGCGGCTGCCAACCCAGGCAGGACGATATAGCGCCTTTCCACGTTATAATAGCAGAAACAGGCGGTGCCAACAATTCATTCCAAAAAATAATGCTGGACACCATGTCGAAAAAAGGTGAGAATAGAAGTATAACAGATATTCACTCTGTTTGAAAGGAAGAAATATATGCAGGATCAAAACAATAATCAGGATCAGAGATTGGAGCAGTTCTATAAGCTGGAATCGCCGCCAAAAGAAAAGAAAAAAGGCCGCAAGGGATTGAAAATATGGATCATAGTCATAGCATGCGTCATTGCATTCGGCGTCATCGTTAGCCTGGCAGTAAACGCCTTGGTCCCTGCCTCTGCCTTTGCTCCTCCCGAGCAACCCTATGTGGGCGTCCTCTATGTAGAAGGTGTTATAGTAAAAAATAATGTGGATACCTGGGGACGCGCGGTGGGATATCAACATGATTTTTCCATCAACACCATCGATAAGCTGATAAGGGACAGGAATAACAAAGGCCTTGTAATCTATGTGGAATCTCCGGGAGGCGGCATCTATGAGAGCGATGAACTCTACTTGAAATTGAAGGAATACAAGGAAAAGACAAAACGCCCCGTCTATGCTTATATGGGTTCCATGGCCGCTTCCGGCGGGTATTACATATCTGCGCCTGCGGATATGATCTTTGCAAACCGCAATTGCTGGACCGGTTCTATAGGTGTTACCATCGGCACCCTCTACGATCTGTCCGGCTTTCTTGAGAGGCACGGCATCAAGGCAGTAACCATCGCATCCGGCAGGAACAAAAGCATGGGAAGCATAGTCGACCCTCTTACCGATGAGCAGCGCCGGATCTTTCAATCTCTTGTAGATGAAGCTTACGATCAATTTGTAAACATAGTGGCCGAGGAAAGGCAAATGGATATAGACAGGGTCAGAGAATTGGCAGACGGCCGGATCTATACGGCGAACCAGGCTTTGGAAGTCGATCTTATAGACGGGGTTGCCACTTATGACGAAGCTGTCCGCCATATGGCAGACACCTACGGCCTTGGCGATGCCCTTCTCTACGATATCCGCTATCAAGACGACAGCCTGATCGGCAGACTGTTCAGCAAGTTGCCGTTGCCGCAAAAAACCGACAGCGATGTGGAGGCCATCCTGTCCTTGGTCCACAAAGACGCCAGGTTTCCCATAAGCTATGTCTGCGAACTTCTCAATAATTAATCAAAAAATCAAAAGGGACAGTCCCTTTTGATTTTTTGCAAAATGAGAAAATTAAAAAGGGGCTGTACGTGCCCCTTTTTGATTTATTTTCTTTTATTTTTTTATTATATTATAACGGTATCCTGGTGGTTCCGACCCCGATGGCATGTTTAAATTCGTAAACTGCCAGATCGTAATCCGTTATGGCCTTTGCCAGCCCTAATGCGGCCTGGTAGGAAGCGATCTGGGCCTCATGAACGTCCGTCAAAGTATTCATACCCACATCGTAGCTTATGAGGGCCAACCTGTACCCTTCCTTTGCATTCGCAAGATACGCTTCGGCAACTTCCACCGCCCGTTTCTTATCCGCCAGGTCCATGTAACGTGCGCGGATGTCCATCTCTATCTGGACCAGCACATCAGCCGCCGCTTTCCGTGCCTGCAATGTTGCCACCTCCTGTTTCAAATAGGTGGAAGATGTTTTGGGGTAGCGGTATTCCAGTCCAGTAAATAAAATCTCCTGTACTTGCGCGCCAATGGCTGCACCTTTAATCTCATTGCGGTTGTCAAGAGCGCTTTCGATAAACTCCATCAATGTGCCTTCCGGCTCATCTACCATTACAAGCTTATCCGTAATAACGACTTCCTGCATGAGATCGTATCCCAGCAGCAGATTGAAGTTCATTTTAGCGTTTTTCAGCGCGGTTTCGGCCAGGGCAACCTGCTGTTCCGCCTGCAGCACCTGGGTTTCAGCTGTGAGGGTATCCACTTTAGCAGCGGTCCCCTGCTTGTACTTCTTCATGGTATTGTCATAAATGGTTTTCTGGTTGGTTAGATTTTCCTTTGCCACCCTTAGGTTCTCTTCCGCCTGAAGAACACCATAGTAAACCTGAATGGTCATGGCTTCTATTTCATTGAGCTCTGCCTGATAATTGGCTTCCACCTGCTCCTTTGCAAAATCTCGCCTCAACTTCATTATTTTTTCGTTAGTTTTCGTCGCTCCACCGGCTTCTGCTGCCGCTACTATCGATATGGGTGCTGTAGTCATAAGCGGTTTACCATCTGAGCCAAACACTGGTTTGCCTTCCGAATCCAATACAGGCATCGGCTCGCTAAGTCTTCTTAGATATTCCGAAATGCTCTCTGCGCTCTCCTTATGACCTTTTGCAATAGCCTCATCCGATGCTTTGTTTAAAGCCGCAGCTTCAGCCCGGCTTCCCTTGGTCTTCATTATCTCGATGGCATCATCCAACGAGAGATGAATTGCATCTCCCGTAAAGTTCATGTCAGGCACGATGTTTCTTTCCGTACCTACTGCCATAACCACCGAACCCAATACTACTAATGCTACCAACAACACCGGTAAAATTCGCTTTCTCATGTTCCAATCCTCCAATGTCCGCCGTTTGATCTATGCCTTTATCCTGGCAAATATTTCTTCCAGTCTCGCTTCCCTCTCCGTCTCGTCTGATTTCAAAGCCTGATACGCGTCTTCCATGAATGCAATGCCCGATTCCGTAAGAGCCGCCGAAAACTGTTTGCTGATAATGTTCCTGCTATACTCCAACAGGCCACGTTCCTGCAAGAATCTCATCTGGTAATTGATTTCACTGTAATATCCCCCGTTGATCTGGGCTGCATAAAATTTAACTATCTTTCCCGGACGCTTGTCCGAGAGCGTATAAAGAGTTCTCAATATTTCGAGACGGGTACTGACGGGATTTTCCAATACAGGCACTGCTATTTTTCCCCCTTAGCCGTTAACTCTATTTTAACTGCTTATGTATGTAATTATAACATTCTCCCCTTTCATATGCTATACTGAAGCTGACGAAAAAAATCCCAGGAGGCAGCCATGTTTGAAAAAGAACCGCCTAAGGAATGGCGGGGTGGTGTGTACCTTACTACGGTGATGAATTCCCTGGAAGCGGACATTCTGGAATCAAAACTCCGATCCGAGGGGATCCCATCCATTAAACGATACAAAGGCGCCGGCAATGCCATGGAAATCATCATGGGCAGCACTTACAGCTATCCCATCGATCTCTACGTTCCGGAAGAAACTCTTGAAGATGCCCGGAATATCATCGTGGCAATCCCCATACTTTCGGAAGATTTTGAGGATGAAAGCCTCCATGAGCCGCCGTATCCTGAAGATTCGAAATAACGCTCAGCAAAAATCAAAAGGGACTGTCCCTTTTTTTTTGAAAAAAATACGGCGGGGAATATCCTCGCCGCATTCCTATATATATGAATCCCTTTTGACTATTGCTTGAACAGATCTCGTCGATCTATTAACGCTATTATACCCTGATTATTGTCGTATCAATCGAGGAAATCAAGGGATTGATTTAAATACCCGAAAATCTGATATTCTCCTCTTTCATAATCCCTATTATCATAATCCGGTTCCTCCGATTCATCGAACCTTGGAGTATAGTAAATCCTTATCTCGTAACTATTGTTGTAATCGATGCGGGAAGTGTGATAGTTTTGCAGGATTTTCTCTATCTTTTCCTTATCAGTGACTGTCATTATCGGTACTCTACCCCGGTCAACATCTTTGGTCCATGGCACTTCCACTCTTTCCGCATCGCCTGTATACTGAGATTCCGGTCCATAGATATCGATTTTTTCCACCATGTCTGCGGTCAGATCTAAATTGTAGCCATGGGCCTTAAGCCAGTTGATCGTATTTTCTGCATTCAAAGGAACGTGAAAAGTCATATAACCGGTTTCGCCCTTTCCGCCTACAACCCCTTCAGCCGTATATGTGTATTGAATCTCTATATTGACATAGCTTGGCCGCAGGCTTATATACTCCTCAAAGCTCATGGCGCGAAAATCCTTCTCCATACAGGCAACCAGCTCTTCCACCAGGTCCGGTTCGCTTATGTCATAATTATTCTCGGGCCTGTCCGTATAAAGAGTTGCCCGGGTATAGGAATCCGCCCTTACATTGTAAAATGAGTTTTTGGACTTGTATTCCGCAGACTCAAAAATTCTCTTCATCTCCGGACTTTCCGCCCAGAATAAGTAGTCGATAGTATATTGCCGGCTCATGTCGAACAATCCCGGCGTGTCATATTGTATTCTCACAGAGGATGCATACAAATTACTCTCATCCTGCTCAAATCGGGATCTGTTGTCGAGAATGCTCCGGTGGAACGCTGCGAGGGCTTCTATATTCTCAGGAGATGTGAGCATGGGCTCATCAACATTGCTTCTCCACATAATCCATTGGAAGGGGAAGCTGAAACCGGCACTGTTCACCTTCTGCGGATCCGGAACCCTTTTTTCAAAGCCTACAGCGTCCACATTAAGGCCGACGATGAAAATTACGGCAATGAGAGCATAAACCAGTAAGCTCTTAAGTCCTTCCTTGTTAAAAATGCGGGCGGATTTCGTCACAATCATTCGACCGATTATGAAGAAGATCACCGTTCCTGCAGCAAAACCGGCATATAAGTACAGCCTTCCTTCGCCGAGAACCTGGAAATAGAAGCCCAGCATGGTCATTCCCAAAAATGCGATTATATAACAGATGATCGGCTTCATAAATCCAAAGGTCAGGGAGTCGGAAGCCCTCTCAAGCTTCCGCTTATTATATAGAATCGCTGAAACAACCAGCATCAGAATAACGGTTCCGATGTAGTAGAGCACCTCAAACAAACTGAAATAACCGCCGCTGTTCAATATTCCCGTATAGGGCGATATGGACAAGCAGATATCCAGCCAATTGCCGGCCAGATCAAAGCCATATAGAAATTCGGAAAAATAGTTATTGAATACGGCGTATAGCAGCGGTATCAGGAATATGAAAAAGTATGAGGCAAGCAGGTGCATCAGATTATTGCCCGTAACGATACCGGTAAAGACGGCTACGCTGAACAGCACTAATACGATCAGCAGAGACGTTCCAATCCAGTTGAATATTTCTGCTCTGGCAAACACATTTTCCGTGGAAATCGTCAGGGTTTCGCCGTAACCCCATTGGCGGTAAACCGGTTTGCTCAGAAGAAGTAAAATTATGCCGTTCAATATAATGGGTAAAGAGACCAGTATTATGCCCGACACAAATCCGCTGTTAAACAGCCTCGGTCGGGTGAAAGGCATCGAATGCATCACGGCAACGGAGCCTGAATTCTGCAAATAGCGATACAAAAGCACAGCTGTAATTACCGGCACAAAGAGATGAGCTCCCATAAAGAACGGCTGTAAATTGTGGAGAGACATCTGTATATAAGGTGCCAGGGGAGTCAGATCTCTGTAGGACATGAGGATCGGGAAGACCCCCGAAAGGAAATAGACCAAAAAGGCAAGAACTGAAACGGGCCAGTACTTCCTCATGTTTTCCTTTATCAGAGGTAGTGAAATGCTAAAATATGATGCCTTCGATCTCACTGTCTCCACCTCCTAACTCATAGATAAATATTTCTTCCAAAGACAGGGGAAGCATGTCAAACACCACGGGATTTCCCTGAGAAATCACTTTCTCCACCAACTCCCTGCGGTTTCGAATGATGAGCAGATCAACGGTGCCGCGACTCTCCTTATGCAGCACGTTTAGGCCGGCGTAAGCATCTTCTGTCGGCTCCCTGAAAGCTACCTGTATCTTATGAATATCGGTTTTCAATTCGTCCAAATCTCTTTCTATCATCATTTTTCCTTCGCTGAGAATTCCTATGGAATCGCAGATGCCTTCCATCTCTCTCAGGTTATGGGAAGAGACCAGCACCGCCATCTCCCGTTCCGCCACATCCTCCACAATATATTTCCAAACCAGCTTTCGGATAATGGGATCGAGACCGTCGATGGGTTCATCCAAAATCAAATAATCCGGCATGGAGGACATGGTCAAAACAAACGCGGCCTGTTTCTGCATGCCTTTCGAAAATTGGGAGAACTTTCGCTTTTCGTTGAGCTGAAACTGCTTTACCATGCGATGGTAGCGCTCCTCATTCCAGTTGGGATAAATGGATTTATAGAACCTGGCGGATTCTTTCAAGTTATAGGAGGCAAAAAAGTACAGATCATCGGGGATGTACCCCATCCTCCGCTTTATGGCAAGGTTTTCATACACTGGTTCTCCATCGATGGTTATACTGCCCGCATCCTGCCTGAGAACCCCTGTCACGTGCTTTATTACCGTCGTTTTACCGGCCCCGTTTTTCCCTACAAGGCCGTAAATGGATCCTTTTCTAATGTTAAGATTCAGATTGTGCAGAGCTTTAAACCCATCGAAGGATTTGTCTACATTCTGAACTTTTATCATGCCAAACCACCTCTTTCCTCCAATAACTCGTTTAACAACTCAGAAATCCGTTCTTGCGACAGGCCTAGAAAACGCAGTTCCCGAATGCTTCGTCTTATATCCTCCATTACCTCGCCTACTCTCTTTTCATCCACCTTCCGGTCCGACGCGGCAGACACGAAGGTGCCAAGTCCCGCTACAGTATAGACGAAACCTTGGTATTCAAGTTCCCGGTAAGCCTTTTGAATTGTATTGGGGTTGACTGTCAGCATTTTGGAAAGTTCGCGAACAGAAGGGAGCTTATCCTCCACCGACAGCACTCCGGCCAGAATAAGTTCCTTGATGTTGTCAACGATTTGCTCGTAGATAGACGTTCTACTCTTCAAATCCAATTGAAACATACCGCAATACCCCCCTTCCCACATCTCATTCTGCGCTTAAACCAACGCGATGAGAGAATTAGTTGAACTAAGTGTACTATATGACATAGTACGCTGTCAACACTTTTGTTCCATATTACACGGTGGAAAATTCATTCGGGACAGTGAGGTATATAAACAAATATGCGATGAGAACGCGAACATATATTGGGCAAAACAGATGCACCTGTGCTTTCGAAATAAAAGAGGACATGTAAGCCGATTAAAGCTACCATGTCCATCCATTGCCATATTATACTATTCGCCTGTTATATCTTAATACGCCTTTGTATCAATTTCTTTCCTCAATTTAGCAATTAAATCTTCTACGGACATCTCCCCAAGTTCTCCTTCCTTTATGGAGCGGACCGATACAGTGCCGGCCTCCTGTTCCCTTTCTCCGATTATCAACATATAGGCATCCCTCTGGATCCTCGCTTCTCTGATCTTGTAGCCGATCTTCTCGTTCCTGTCGTCCACCTCGACGCGAAGGCCAGCTTCCGTGAGGCGTTCCCCTACTTCGTAGGCATAATCGTTGAACCTCTCCGTTACTGTAAGCAGTTTGGCCTGGACCGGCGCCAGCCATAAGGGGAATTTGCCCGCAAAATGTTCCGTCAAGATGCCGATAAACCGCTCAATGCTGCCGAAGATAACCCTGTGGATCATGACGGGACGATGCTTTTCGCCGTCGCTGCCCACATAGGTTAGATCAAAGCGCTGGGGCATCTGGAAGTCCAACTGAATGGTTCCGCACTGCCAGGTCCGCCCGATGGAATCCTCCAGGTGGAAGTCAATCTTGGGACCGTAAAAGGCTCCGTCTCCCTCGTTGATGATGTAGTCCATGCCCTTGTCTTCAAGCGCTTCCCTGAGAGCATCGGTGGCCCTGTTCCACTCTTCTTCGCTGCCCATGGAGCTTTCCGGTCTTGTGGAGAGTTCCACATGATATTTGAATCCGAATAATTTATACACATAGTCGATGAAATCGATAACGCCTACGATCTCATCCTTCATCTGCTCCAGCAGCATGAAGATATGGGCATCGTCCTGGGTAAAGGTTCTCACCCGCATCAGGCCGTGGAGGGCTCCGGAGAGTTCGTGTCGATGCACCTGTCCGAGCTCGCAGATCCTCATGGGGAAATCTCGGTAGCTGTACATCTTGCGTTTGTAAGCCAGCATGGCCCCCGGGCAGTTCATGGGCTTGATGGCATAATTGTTTTCGTCTATCTTGGTGAAATACATATTGTTTTTATAGTGATCCCAATGGCCTGACGTATGCCAGAGTTCTTCATTCAAGATCAACGGGGTCTTTATCTCCTCATAACCTCGCTTTACATGGGACTTTCTCCAGAAAGCCTCCAGCTCATTGCGGATAACCATGCCCTTCGGGAAGAAGAAGGGGAATCCCGGACCCTCTTCCATGATGGCGAAGAGGTCCATTTCCTTTCCTATCCTGCGATGGTCTCTCTTTTTGGCTTCCTCAAGCATACGGAGATACTCTTCCAGCATCTGTTGCTTCGGGAAGGAGGTGCCGTAAATCCTTTGGAGCATCTTGTTCTTTTCGTTCCCTCTCCAATAAGCTCCTGCAACGCTGGTAAGCTTGAAGGCTTTTATGGCACCCGTCGAGCCTTTGTGCGGCCCGGCGCAGAGATCGACGAATTCTCCCTGCTTATAAAAAGATATAACCTCATCCTCCGGCAGGTCTTTTATCAGCTCCACCTTGTAGGGCTCGCCCTTCTCCTCCATGAACTTGATAGCCTCTTCTCTCGGAAGCTCAAACCGTTCAAGGGGGATATTGGCCTTCGTGATTTTCTTCATCTCTTTTTCGATGGCGGCCAGATCTTCTTCTGTAAATTTATGCTCCAAATCGAAATCGTAATAAAATCCGTAGTCGATGGCGGGGCCGATGCCAAGCTTGGCCTCCGGGAACAGGCGCTTTACGGCCTGGGCCAGTACGTGAGAGCTGGTGTGCCGAAAGGCTTTGCTTTCAGGATCTTCCTCGAAAATTTTATATTCTTGCACATTTTCCTGCATTGCTTGTTGTTCCATTCTTCTTTCTCCTTCTGTAATACCTTTATAAATTAAAAAACCAAGCAATTGTAAATACAATGCTTGGGGCATATTCTGCGGTTCCACCCAAACGAGTTCTTCATTGAAATAACGACGAATCACTGATCCGCCGGCCACCCTCATCGGGCGCTGCTCCGAGGTGGTAGCCTCTTCATCGCATTTGGCGCTATTATTTTTTACAATTTTATTATAATGATACCCGGTGAAATGTCAATCAAAACCCCGCCTTTGAATGCATTCACCAACTTTTAAAAAACACACAACGGCCAATAAAAAGCAAATACATTATAACATGAATCAATTGTTGACAAACAGCTTCCCGATCAAGTTCAGCAAGCCATAGATTACAGGTTGATGCAGTAAGTAGAATACAAGCGAATGACGCCCGACAAAGAGTATAGGCCTCTTCCATAAAGATGTTCCTCCTCGAGGGAAGAAAGATCTTCGCTCCTTATAAAGCAACGGTCCTAAGGAAGCTCCCGCGAGAAAGAAACCAAACCAGGGAAGCAAAGGAAAGTAATCCGCCGAGTAAAAATCCGCAGTGCTGCGCACAAGCATTGCGCTGTAGCTAACTGCGCTTTCCAGAGGGAAGTACAGAAAATAAATGCCAATGGCGACGGAAAAAAAGCTTAATATCAACATAAAAAGCGAGCCGGTTCTACTAAGTAAACAATATAACAGGATAGATGCGGTCAGCATATGAAGGACTCCGAAACGAATGGTAAACTGGTTTTCCTGCGCCATATACCAGTCCATGCCATAGGTGACAAGGGTCAACAGCAGCGCAACTCCTGCCAGCCTCAATCCTCTTTTTAAATTAGAGTGACTGAAGGAACAACTGATGCCGCAGATGAATACAAAGAGGAATACGGCTATCCACCATCCTACATCTCTCAAGGGCCAAGGAAAATACTCCTTGGCCGCAAACTCTGTCAATTTGTATAGGAACCCGGCGGCTTCCTGTCCTCCAAACCAGCGATGCCGGAAAATATAAGCCAGGTCATATAAGGTGTGGTCCATAATCATCAGGAGGATGCAAAAGCCGCGAAGGAAATCCAGTTCCCAGATTCTTATCCCGCTGTATTCGTCATAGAGGCGATTGTGTTTCATCAATATGCTATGCCTTTCCCGTTGTCCCTTTTACAGCACTTTGCAGCCGCATTTTTACAAGTCCAATTCTAACACCCGGGCTAGTAATCGGCAAGTTCGTATTTGGCGCTGCGGACCACCTGTTCCCGCGAAAGGAAAGGAAGGCGGAACAGGTCTGCGACGGTGAGACGGAGGGTCACCGTCACAGAGGGGGAAACCCCCTGCTCCGCAGCGCCGCTCCCATCATCCATCACTTCCATTTCTGCCGTCAGGCTCTCACCCTCTTTAAGATCAAGGGTTTGCTCCGCTCGGGTGAGCAAATACTCTATGTATTTTTCACCCTCTTCCC
>FZPS01000027.1_pt456 | contig 14879 bp, 13 predicted proteins | sample 1817821 | NCBI WGS metagenome assembly FZPS01 (sample SAMEA104158645, study PRJEB21678) | metagenome | place: Germany | collected 2015-04-21 | reverse complement strand
GGTACTTGTAGACGGCGAAGAAGTAACTCTGACTAACGGCAAGTACACGTTCACCAATGTAACATCAGACCACACAATCAGCGCGACCTTTAAGCAGGCTGCCGAGGAAGTAGAGGAGAACACAATTACTGATTCGGATACAGGAATTATAATTAAGGCATCATCGAATATTCTCCCCAAAGGTACGGAGATGCTGGTAGGCACTCTGACCGAGGGTGAATACTACGACTCAGCAAATAACGCCCTTAAAGGTATCGCAAGCAAATTCAAATTGTTCAACATCAGCCTGACGCTGGACGGCGAGGATTTTGAACCCGCTGGTTATCTGACCGTTAGGATACCGGTTCCGGATGATTACGACAAATCAAAGGTCAAAGTATACGGTATTTCTGACGATGGGGAGAAAACTCTGTATCAAAGCGTATATAAAGACGGTTACCTAGAGTTTAAGACCATGGAGCACGGCATATATGCTTTGGTCGAGGTATCCACCAGCAAAGGGCCGCAAACAGGTGAACAAAGCGATTTGTTGCTTCTGTTCGTTTTGGCAATGGCGCTATCGGCTCCCTTCTTGGCACTGTATAAAAGGAAGAAAGCAGTCTGATATGCCATTGTAGGAATTGGTTATTCTATCTTTGGAGTCATTATCTTGATATGGGAAACCGTTGAAAGCATAATGACTCCAAAGATAAACCCCAGGATTCTTTCAAATACAAATACTTGGAGGGTAAGTTTATGAAAAAAGTGTTAATGCTGCTCCTATCGGCTTTATTAATTTGCATGCTGGCGCAGAATGCCTTTGCGGCAGACTATGATTACAGGCTAAGTTTTAATGAAACGAATTGGGAATTGATAGAAATCTATCACACCATTGAAGAAGGAACCGTGAAGTTCAGTAAAGATACCATGCTTCTTGGCAAGGCGCCCGGCTCGTACATGATGCTGTTCAACAAAGAGCAGCTAACCGATGCAAAAATCAGGTTTTTATTTAAATACGAAAACCTGACTGCCGACCCTAACGACAATATTCTTGACTTTTACTTTAGGGATTCGGTGCCTGATAAGCCCTGCTGGGACTATGATGACGAGTGTTATGCGCTCAGGTTCTGCAAACACGAAAAAGGCACCAAGGCATTCTTTACGACAAATAAGCCCGGAATTGGCAATCAGTTTACCAGAAACGATAAAGGCAGTTACATAATCAAAGATTTTGTAAACAGCTATGAAATGATTGAGCCCGGTAAGTTTTATGAGTTTGTAATCGGAGCTGTCAATGAAAACGGCAATGTAAGATTAACCCTGACAATTGACGGCAAAGAAATGATAAACATGTTAGATATAAGCGATAAAAAAATTACAGAGGGCGGATATCTCTGCATTACCAATATGGGAAGGGCGGATATAACATTAAAAATGGCCGGCGTGACGCCGAAAACGACTACGACTACCCGGACGCAGACTACGACCACAAAAAAGGCCGACAAAACCAAAACCGAAACCACTACCACTACAGATGACACTGTCGATACGACTGTTGAAGACACTTCAGAAACCAATGACGTTACGGAGTCTACGATACTTGAAAACGGCAGCCAGACAACCGATGTCAGCTCATCGACTGATGACACCGAGACTGGCACCACAGGTTCTGGAACGTCGAATACCACGATTATTCTATTGATAGTGGTCATTGTAGTTCTGTTGCTTGCAGTGGCCGGAGCGTTTGCGTATATATTCATATTTATAAAACGGGGTAAAACGCAGTAAAGCGTTAAGCTCAATGCGGAGAGACGGAGGGAGTCGCTTGATTAGTTTTAAGAAGACATCGTTAATAACCATGGTTGTATTTTTGTTAGTTATTGCGTTTTGCGGCTGCAAAAACAATAAAGGACTGCCAGATAAAATATATTATATCGATACGCTCAGCAATGCAGCCTTCAAAGGCTTAAGTTATGGCGATGCCATTACCTTGAAGACTATTCAAGGTATAGTAAACCGGGATAAACCGAGATTTTATATTATCAGTGGCTCCTTCGCATTCTCCGACACGGACAGGGAGTGGGTAAAGTATTATAAAGAGCATCTCAAAACTGAATTTGTCGAGCTTAAAAACATTGAGGAGGTCCTGACAACTTTTAAAGACTTTTTTAAGGGCATCATTGTTTTTGACGACTCGATAAAAAGCTATAATAACTGGATTTCACCGTTAGCCGATACAGCCGCAGTTATTGCCGGGCTTACAGATACTCTGCCTGTTAAGGAAATGTTGGTACCACGGTATACCCAAATAACCGGTCTTGAGGATTTGGATACGGTTACAATAAAATCCAACGGCAGGACCAAGACCATAACCGGGGATTTGACAAAACTGAAGTTCAGTAACGGGCTGGAGATATATCACTGGATGGTAGACAACCTTATAGAATTTGTAAACCAGCATGAGTACCTGCAGCTGAATTGGGAAGGGATGGATTTTGCCGTCCAGAACAAGATGCTCTTTATTGATGTGAACATCGTGAGCGATATTCCAAGCAGGGAATTGGAAGATAAAGTTCACGAATACTTTGCCAGTAAAAACGAGTTGTTTGATGTTTGGGGCTGGGTTGAAGACGAATACATCGGTGTTGACCGTATATCAAAGGCCGGAGGCTTTTTGCGGAATATTGCAAGCGGGAACCTTTCCTTTCATTCGGTTGTGCCTTCAACCATTAAGGAATTCAAACAAAAAAGCAGCAAAAGCCTTGATAGCTTTGTGGTTGACAAAAACAAATTCTATATCATTTTTATGGCGTCTGAAGCTGATACAGCCAAGGCCCCAATCTCGTTTAACCACGGCGGTTATCTTGACGAATCGCGAGGGGCGGTAGCGATTAACTGGGGTATGCCCGCAAATACCATAATTGATTTCCCGGCGGTCGCTGAGTACTATCAGAACACTGCGACCGAAAACGATTATTTCTACACGTCTGGCGGGCATTATGGAGGTTATGTCAACGTATGTTCTTTGCCGGAAAAAAGCCTTAACAGAATGATACAGGACGGAAAAGAACTGGCTAAAATATCAGACCAGCCATACCTCGACTATTTTTCAACGTTTGTTTTTGGTACTCCTCAGATTTCAAAGCTGTCCGAATACGCAAAAAAGCTGCGGGTAAAAGGATTAATTGGAAGACATAAAAACTCAATAACCAAGGTCGAGGATTGGGATGGGGTATTGGCGGTTGACAGGTATTATTCATATCCCGAAAGAATGATAGTTTACGACCACCCGACAATCATATCCGGCGGTTTCTCAAAGCACAAAGGCACAGATAAAGAGAATTACATGATTTATGACAGTGAATATGAGTACATGGCACTGGACGCAAGGTTTAAAAGTGGGGCGACCGCAAAAGGGATATTGGCCATTCGCGGGTTTATCAGTCAGGATAACAAAAGCTATTATGAGCTGCGCCTTGTTGACGGAATAAGGCTTCAGGTCGTAAAGGTTATAAACGGGGAAGAGACCATACTCCATTCGGAAAGACAGATAATAAGTACAAACTCTGACTATACGATGCGGCTTTATCTTGACGGAAAAACTGTCGCAGCCGCCTTCGGAGGCAAGGGTTATAGCGACAGGAGATATATTTGCAAGGTAGAGGACAGCGAACTAACCAAAGGCAGATATGGGCTTTATACTACTAATGATACGGAAATCAGGCTGAGATGCGTTCCGAGAGAACCATGGAGAGAGATATACAACAATATTCTGAAAGAGACCATAAAGACACGCAAAGGCGGGGGAGTATGTGCCGGATATTACGGAGTAATAGTGAAGGATTATGAGACCTCTCAGTTTAAAATCGAGAACGTTTATGATGAATGGTTGGTTGTTACTCCAACGGACCTTAAAAAGGTGATGGATGAGCTTGAAAAAAACTATCCGGGGAAATTTGAAGCTGTTACACTGGACAAGTTCATGAAAGCGGCTGAGGCGTTTAAATGATACTTCGGCTTTCTGCAGTAATTAATCGAATTTTTATTGGAGGAACACTATAATGTTAAATCATAAAACGGTTTGCAAAACTATTCCGGTGATTATGCTGCTATTGCTGATAATCACAAGCGCGGCGTTAACATCGTCGGCGGCTAATCTTGGAGAGTCGATGCTGGCGCTTTCGTTTACGGACAGTAAAGGAACTGTCCTTCCGTACCGCCTGTATGTGCCGGACGATTACAGCGAAGAAAGAGAGTATCCACTTCTTTTATTCCTGCATGGCGCAGGTGAACGGGGGTCTGACAATTACAGCCAGATAGCAAATAATGTCAGAATCATTGAACGGATTGTTGACAGCTCTGATAGCGAGCATGACTGTATTGTTGTTGCGCCCCAATGTGCAACCAATCACCAGTGGGTGGATACCCCATGGGGGGACGGCTCGTATAATCAGGACCAAATACCGATAAGCAAATATCTGGCCGCCACAGTTGAACTTCTTGAAGATATCCAAAACGAGTACAGTATCGATGAAAACCGACTCTATGTTACAGGTCTTTCAATGGGCGGTTACGGAGCATGGGATATTATTACCCGTTACCCAAATATGTTCGCGGCAGCGTTGCCTGTATGCGGAGCCGGGGACCCGTCCAAGGCTGAACTAATAAAGGATATGGCTATTTGGGCGTTCCATGGGGCGCTCGATGATATTGTGCCTGTCGAAGGTTCGCGCGAAATGGTAGCTGCATTGGAGAACTGCGGCAGTAATGTAATATATACTGAATATGAAAACGTCAATCATTTTTGCTGGCACAATGCTTACGCAGAGCCCGACTTGCTTTCATGGCTGTTTGAACAATCCAGCGAAAATATGCCTGATGAGCTGCCCGAAACATCAGCGACATTGAATACAACCGAAACTTCCGATGTTAATCCATCACAGACCACTAGTGGCCTTAAATCGGAAACTCCGGACGAAAACACAACAGGGAGCACAGAAGGTTCTGGTGCGCCGAAAACCGGGGCCGGCAGCTTTGCAGCCGTCTTGTCCGCGGCAGTCGTGGCGTTGATGATAATTGTTTTTAGCCGCATTTTGAAAAAGAGAGAAGCTTAATGAGCGGCGGTCGCGAATTATGACTGGTTGGATTAACATCCGTGCCGATTAATTGCTGTCGGTACAGGCAGCAATGCTTGGGGGAAATGGAGCAAACTGCTTATGAATGAAATCAAGTATTTTATTAGTTCTCAAAACATCCGGGGTTATAGCGAATATGCAATTATTAAAACAATACAAGGGATAGTCAACAGGACATCGCCTCATTTGTATATACTTGGAAGCTCATTTGCGTATTCGAATACTGACCGCGAATGGATGGAGTATTACAAAAGCAGCAAGGACTGCCGCTTTGAAGAGCTGTTTTCAGTCAGGGAAGTAATCCTAAAATTCAAAGACTGTTTCACCGGAATTATCACTTTCAATCAAAGAGTCAAAGGGCGTTCCGATTGGAGCGTACCTCTGGCGGACACAGCCGCTGTAATTGCCGGTATTGCAAAGGTGTTGCCTGTTCTGGATAAGGATGCTGAAAGCATCGCTAAAGAAACAGGTCTAAAAATACTGGACAGCGTTACTCTGACTAATTCAAATATAAGTAAAACCATAACTGCCCGCCTTGAGACGTTGAACCTCAATACGTATACCGAGGTATACAAGTGGCAGGTTGATAACCTGTTGCCATTTGCCAACCAAAATGAGTATATGATGATGGCGTGGGAAGGGCTTGATTTTGCGGTCCAAAGAAAAATGCTGTTTTTGGATTTGTATATTTGTTCAAATAAGGATGATAAATCCCTTGAAGAGCAAGTAAACAGCTATTTTGGCAATAATAATGAGGTTTTTTATGTTTGGGGTTGGGTAGAAGATGAATACAGGGGCGTTCACAGTTTATCTTCTGCGGGTGGAATACTGAAATGTATAGCCTGCAACAACCTGTCCTTTCACGCAGTAATGCCATCACAGATTTGCGAGTTTAAACAGAAGAGCAACACCAAAGGTTTTACCGTTGACCCGAATAAATTCTACATTGCGTTCTATGCTTCGGAGGCCGACACAATAAAGGCGCCTCTTTCGTTCAACCACGGAGGGTACCTTTCGCCTGAAAGAGGCAGGGTCGCCATCAATTGGGGCATGCCCGCCAATACCATTGAGGATTTTCCGGCTATTGCCGAGTATTATCAGAATACCGCAACCGAAAATGATTATTTTTATACTACCGGCGGGACATACGAGGGTTATACGGATTTTCCTTCAATGCCACAAAAAAGCAAACAAAAGATTATCGAGAACGCAAAAAGACTTATCAAAAAATCAGAACAGCCGTATTTAGATTATTTTGCTTTTTGTTTTAACGATATCAACAAGCAGGCTTACAGCGATTTTGCGAAAAAGGCGGGGATTATGGGATTATCTGGCCGCAGCAACAACGCGCATACCGAAATTGAGCGCTGGGACGGCGTGCTTGCGGTAGACCGCTACTTTTCATATATCAATCATTCTCCAGCATTATGCGACAGGCGGGTATTCAAAGGCAATTTCGTTGAAAAAGACGGCAGGCTGCACGGCACCATGGAAGAGAATTTTTTCATGTGCTATGTTGCCTATGACTGTCTGTCCATACACTTGTCTGTCCACTACGGCAGTGATGTATCAGGCGTTGTGGCGATACGCGGGTTTATAAACACTGAAATGGATACCTACTATGAAGCGAGGATAACGGATGGCAAGAGAATAGAACTGGCAAAGGTTTTGAAATGCGATGAAGTTGTTTTGTCCTCTTGCCCGGTTGATATCTCAACAGACAGGTCATATTCCCTGCGCCTGTATCTGGATGGTGAAACAATTAAGGTGGCATTTGGAGAAAACTCGCGGTTAAACTACATAATGAATATTTTTGATAGCTCAATTACTAAAGGCACCTATGGCCTGTACTGCAAAAACACTTCGGCGTCATTCAGCAAATTCACATGCACACCGTTTAAAGGCTGGCAGGAGGTTTACAACAACATCCTGAGGGAAACGGTTAATACCGATAAACAAGGCGGAATATGTGCGGGTTTTTATGGGGTAATTGTAAATGAGGATGTTACAACCTCACAATTCCGTGTAGAAAACAGCTGCGGACAGTGGATTTTAACGAGCCCGACTGACTTGAAAATGGTTATGGATAAACTTGAAGAAAAATATCCGGGCAAGTTTGAAGCCGTTACACTGGATAAGTTTATGCTGGCTGCACAATACTTCGAAAGTATTTAATTGCGCCAAGACCATAAGAAAGGACGATTGACGGATATGGAGGACATTAGGATTATCGGAAAGAACTGCCCCAATATTCCCTGGCAGGATAAGCCGGAGGATTACCGGTATCCCGTCTGGAGATATTCAGACAATCCGATAACAAAAATCAACCATACAAAAAACTGTGCGAGGATTTTCAACAGCGGGATTGCTCCATATAAAGATGGATTTGTCGGAATTTTCAGGGCAGAGCACAGAAACGGTTCGCCCCAGCTTCATATTGGAATAAGCAAAGACGGGCTTAATTGGGATATAGATGATGATTATATCCGCTTTGTTGATACCGAAGGAAAGCCTTTTCAGCCCCAGTATCCCTATGACCCCCGTCTTGTTGAGATAGACGGCGTTTACTATATAATGTGGTGCACGCATTTTTATGGGCCAACAATCGGGTTGGCTAAAACTACCGATTTCAAAACATTTATTCGACTTGAGAATGCTTTCCTTCCGTACAATCGCAACGGCGTATTGTTTCCGCGCAAGATTAATGGGAATTATGTAATGCTCTCCCGTCCAAGCGATACCAGCCACACGCCGTTTGGTGATGTTTTCCTGAGTGAATCGCCCGATTTGATTTACTGGGGAAAACACAGGCATGTAATGTCGAAGGGTGGCAGTGGCTGGTGGCAATGCCTGAAAATCGGAGCAGGGCCCATACCGATTGAAACAAATAAAGGGTGGCTTCTTTTTTATCATGGAGTAGTTAATAACTGCAATTGCTTTGTTTATTCAATGGGCGCAGCACTGCTTGATATCAATACACCGTCAAAGGTTCTGTACAGAACAGATGGATATCTTCTAACCCCGGAACTGCCCTATGAAACGGTTGGGAACGTACCTAATGTCTGCTTCCCCTGTGCGGCAGTATATGATGCTCAAACAGGCAGGATTGCCATTTATTACGGGGCGGCTGATACATATATCGCTGTTGCTTTTACCACTGTTTCAGAGATTTACAAAAACCTGCTTGAAAACAATCATCTGGTTAATGGGGATGAGCTGGAAGGTAGGGCATAAGCCTTTATACAGATACAGGGGGTTATATGACATGCTTGATGTTGACCTTGAGCAGTTCTGGAAAGATGATGAGCTGGCGCATAAGGATAACTGCTTTAGCCCTGACGCCCCGCAGGTGGCATTGGGAATAAGGATGAGTGATGAATGTGTTTTTGCGGAACTGAACGAGCCTGGGGAACCGTGGGGAGAGACTCCACTTGAAAGAAGAATTGAACTGAATAAAAGGTATAATGATAAAGCCGAGGAGATAGTGGGGAGAAGGCTTTTAAGGGAGGAATTTCCCGAACTTCATCCCGATACAAGATTTCCGAAGACAAAAACCATAGAGGAAGTTTTTGGGTGCAGGCATGTATACCAAGGCGGTACATACTGGGTCGAAAGCGACTGCGATACACCGCAAAAACTGGAAGAACTATTGGACAGAGTCGAAAAGCTGGATTTGAGGGGGTTTTTATTTCCGCCTAACTGGGAGGCAGAGAAAAAGAGGATATATGAATATTACGGGAGAAAACCTGATGTATTAAGAGGGATAAGAGGGCCGGTAACTCTTGCAACATCGATATACGGCGTTGAAAATCTTATTTTTCTTATAATTGACCAGCCAGAACTTGCAAAACGCTTCAGTCAGGTAATATCGGATACTCTTTTTAAAATGGTTACGATTTTTGATGAAGAGACCGGTTATATTTACCCGGATGTGCCGCGTGGCTTTAGTTTTTTTGATGATAACTGCTGCATGCTGACGGAAGAAATGTATGAATTGTTTGGATATCCGATATTAAAAAGGATTTTTGACCATTGGGCACCGGCCCCCAGAGATGAACGCTTTCAGCATTCGGATTCGCCGATGGGTCATCTGCTGCCGATACTGTCAAGGCTGAACCTGACGGGCTGCAATTTTGGCCCCACTCTCACAGTTGCAGAAATAAGAAAACACATGCCAAGAACGAGGATTGACGGCCAGCTTGCCCCGTTCACGTTTATGAGCAACGATGAAGAGGCAATAATTGCAGAGGTTAAGAGGGATTGCGAGATGGCAAAAGAAAGCAGGGGTTTGAATATCTGCACTGCAGGCTCGATAAATAACGGGACTTTGTTGACAAGCATGCGTACAGTAATGTATGCGATTCAAAAATACGGAAGATATAAATAAAGAGATTAACACAAATATTAAAAACTGATTACATTTTCTATCAACATATAAAGGATGGCAGAAATGATAAATGTAGAGAGACTGGGAGTCGTTTTAGAAAGCGATAATGAATTAGAGGCAAAGTTCAATGCTGGAATGATATTGGACAATGATAAAGTCCATATGCTTTACAGAAGAAGTTTTTTTGGCAAGCGATTATCAGACAGCATAATCAGGTACTCTTTAAATCAAATACATTATGCTTTATTGGATTCTGACGGCACGCTTATATGGGAAAATTCTAAAGAGCCGGCGATTGCTCCCGGGGACAATTCTGATAGAGCAGGTTGCGAGGACCCGCGGATTGTAAAATTTGAAGGGCGCTTTTACATATTTTATACAGCGTATGACGGCGTTACTCCGAGGGTTGGTGTTGCTGTAACGGATGATTTCAAAAGCTTTACAAAATTAGGGGTTGTCCCAACTACGGCAGGGGATAAAGATGCATTCATTTTTCCAGAAAGGATTGGAAATAAAGTCGCTTATATTCATAGGGTTGAGCCAGACATACAGATAGATTTTTTTGATGATATCGCGAGCCTTTTTGACAAAAATTATTGGCGGGATTATAATCCTCATGAAAAAGTTCTTCTAAAAGGCATTTATGAATGGGAAAACATAAAAATCGGCGGTAGCATCCCGCCAATCTGCACAAATGACGGCTGGTTGTTGATATACCACGGGGTGTCAGATGACAGGGGGCCGTTTTGCTATCGTGTCGGAGCAGCTCTGCTGGATTTGGAAAACCCAACAATAGTCCGGTCAAGATTGTCAGAACCCTTATTTGAGCCGACTAAAGACTATGAAAGGTATGGCGATGTAAACGAGGTCGTATTCCCGCAAGGCGCATATCGTAAAGGTGATTGGCTTTACATATCGTACGGCGCAGCAGACAAGCGGGTCGCCTTGGCAAGGGTTAATTTTCATGATTTAATGTACGTGCTAAGATTAAAAGCAGAGAAAAAAAGTAAACCTGATACTATCATGGAAGGATGAAAGGTGCGAATTTCGGATGCTGCTCGGTTATATGTAGCTTAAGCTGGTTACAAATCACAAATGAAAGAGGATTACAGAAGTTCATCGCCGCAAAACCAGCGCTGGGCATGATGGCGGTAATGAAATAGAATGGAAGAGAAGTCAGTGATGAAAAGCTATCCGGTAAATAGTGAGACTGTAATTCTGCATGGACGTACATTAGCGCAAGACGGTATAAGAACCTTTGGCTGGACAGCTTCAGGTCTAACATTTTGTTTTGAAGGGACGGAGGCATGGGCGGAAATCTGGACAAACCAGCCTCACAGCGAAATCTCCCGCCCTTATTTGGGTGTGCTGTTGGATGGGAATACCAAACCTGAAGAAATGCATGTGTTTGCTGTGGACCGGGCAGGATGGAATTCTTATCTCTTGGCGCACTCGCTGCCAAAAGGCAAACATTCGGTACAATTAGTCAAACTAAGCGAGGGACAGCATTCCATTGTAAAGGTAAAAACATTAACAGTAAACGGAGAATTGATTAATCCAACGCATTCAGACCGAACCCGCAGAATGTGCTCTATAGAGTTTATTGGCGACTCCATTACCGCCGGGTTTGGAATAAACAGTAAATCGGCAGACGCCCCCTTTTGCACAAGAGAGCAGGACGGTTGGCGCGCATATGCAGCGCTGACGGCACAGCGGTTAAACGCACGTTTTTCTGTGATTGCACATTCTGGTTGGGGGGTCTATAGAAGCCCTTACGGCGGGCGATTGCCGGATATTTATGAGTACACATACAATGAAGGCGAATACTGGGATTTTTCATCCAATCCGGTTGATTTAGTCGTGATAAATATGGGATCCAATGACAGTGCATGGATAAACATGGATTTAAAAGATAATCGAGATGAGAATATCCGGCTGTTTACAAATGCTTATGTGGATTTCATAAAAAAAGTCAGGTTTTACAATCCCAATGCGATTATTCTTTGCGTTATTGGAATGATGTCTGTAATAACCGCCCCGTATATTAAACAAGCTGTTGAAATTGCCTGTGCTCAGGGAATGAGTGATGTTTATTTCGGCTGTCTGCCTCAGGCAATCTCATATGGTGCCGGACATCCATCTGCAGAGTCCCATGTGATTGCTGCCAATGCTTTAGAGGAGATGATACGTGAAATCCTCAATCTGCAGTCTCGCGCTGTTCGGATTTCAATACCCTGATATTAGTGATACAGATTTTCCGCATTTAATCTCAAATCTGTATCATCAATAATATTATTCTCATCCGAAATCACATCGCTCAAGGACAAGAACAATCTGCATTGTGCCCCGCTTTTCAAATAAAGCTGAACTCTGCCCGCGTTCATAAACATTTAAGCTTTTTAATCTGCATTTGGTTTTGACCCAAAAACATAGATGGTTTTCCGGTACGGATATCAAGTTTTTTTCGCACCATGTTGAGGACTTAATCTTACGAGACGGCAGATTTGCCGCCTCGTTTTTGTATGACCATTTTTGTTTGAAGGTTATTCCAAGATTACGGATGCACTCTATCGGCACGGGGAAGGCTTTGACAATATATTCGATGAGGGCAAACAGTAGTGCTGTAAAATGATTGTTGTTGCGTTTTGGACAGCGAAACTGATATACTTATGTCATGAGGTCTCGTCCCCTTTCAGAAGGTACTTGTGCTATTGAAAAAGTATTTCGGCGGAAAGGCTGACGGGTCATCAACTTCATTCAACTTTACAATAGGTCTGATTTCTGTGGGGGGACATAAGATGAAGAAACACATTTGCTTGATTTGCGCACTATTCGTTTTTTTATTTACCGCATGTGCTTGCGGCGAAGGTGCGGAAATCGGGCCGTCTTACAATTCTGAAGTGTCAGGCAGTGCAGATTACACCGAAGATACTGAACATTTGACAGGTGATTCAACTGCGTTAACACGGGATACCGGCGGCGGTTCTGGGACAAGCTCATCTGGGAAAACCGGGGATACAAAATCGGAAGGTACTGCGGCCAAAACAGACGCAACTACAACCCCTCCCACAAAAAAGCCCGGCACCACAACTTCCCAGAACAACGGAGGGGTTATCCAGATGGATTATGCGGTTTTGCGGTCAGGGATGTTAAATACCATTTATAAACTAAAAAATAATAAAAAACTGACGGTTGGCTATATCGGCGGTTCGGTTACCAGCGGGTACGGAGCCTCGAATGAGAATAATAGCTGGAGAGTTGAGACGGAAAAGTGGCTGAAAAACGCGTTTCCAGGCGCTCAGATTACCGCGGTGAACGCCTCTATTGGCGGTACCGGCTCCGAACTGGCTATGTACCGGCTTGAACACGACTTGTTAAAACATAACCCTGATTTAGTATTTATTGAATTTGCCGTTAACGATGCTTACATCAACTATACTTCAGAACAGATAATGGTTCAGATTGAGACGATTTGCCGAAAAATTAACAATAAAAACCCTTATACGGATATCATCATGGTTTATGTGAATGATAGAGGCAGGAGCAGTGATAATACTATTCCGGCATACGAGACTATTGCCGATTTGTATAAGACAAACAGCGTCAATGTTTATTCCGCAGTTTTGGATGCGATGGATGCAGAAAACCGCCCATTCAGCTACTATTTTATGGACCACGTTCATCCGAACGATATGGGGTATAAAGTATATGCCGATACAATAATCGGCGTCCTTCAGGAAACCCTTAAAGGCTCTTCATCAGGCTTAACGGCGAAAAAACTCCCTAACCCGCGCACAAATGTTAAAATGAACGCCACCTTGTACAGGCCTGACCAAACGCCTTTAAACAGTAATAACGGCTGGGAAAACCGCGACCAATTTCCGTGGCTAGGCTCAACGTATGGAGGAAGCCTTACTTCAAATAAAGACGGCAGCGTGTTTACAATTAAATTAAAAGGGACCGACTTTGGCATATTGTACGAGATTGGCCCCAATGCCGGCTCAATCCGCTATTCGGTGGATGGGGGAGCAGAGAAAACATTAGATGGAAATTATTCATATTCTACTCCTACTAACGCTATTCTGTTTAGAGGATTGAAAGATGAGGTGCATACAATAACAATTACTTTTAAAGCCCTGTCCGCTGGCAAAGAATTTAATATCGGGGCTTTTTTGGTTGCGGGTACCGTTTTGCAATAGGATTTTTTATAAAGGTTAGATTTGCTGATATGCTGCCGGGCTTTTCGGCAGTTGGCAAAGGTATTAAGCATATCAATCGGCAGGAAAAGGCAGCGGAAGGTTTTCGGCATAGCGTTTTAAATATGTGTAACGATAATCATTTTTGTTTTTATATGTATTAAAAAGCATTGTTAAAAATTAAATCGCTGGCTTTCTGGCAATCAACACAGCACTGCGCTGTGTTTTTTTCTGTCGCCGACGTCAAACCTCTTTTTGAGTTTTTCAAGCGCTTTTTTCTCGATGCGCGAAACATACGAGCGGGATATGTTCAAAGTCTTTGCCACTTCGCGCTGGGTGAGGGGTTCGCCTGTCAAACCGTAGCGCAACTCGATTATTTTCCGCTCGCGGTCTTCGAGTATATCGTCGATATAGTGATACAGCTTTTCTGCATTTAATCTCAAATCAATGTCGTCAATTATGTTGCTCTCTTCCGATATTACGTCGCTCAAGGTCAGGGGGTGCCCATCCTTGTCAGTGTCAATCGGCTCAGAGAAAAAAGGGACATGTCCTGCAACGCTCTCGCCGCCAGAATCGGCGTCAGCCGCTATGCAATAATTTATTAAGAAAATGGCACTACCGAGCCGGCCATGGATATATTGAAACGGATAGCCGCATCTTTCTTCGGATATCCGGTGTCGATATGGTCCACAGGCATTCGCACAGCTTGCAGCCGTTATTCACAATGAGTTCGACGGGCAGAATAATCAGGCCCTTATTCTTCGCACTATCGAAAGCCAGGAAGCGTTCATACAGGAATTTTGTCAGCTTGCCGGGATGGGAATCGGGCAGACTGTCGAAGCAGTCCGTTTTGTCCACAACGATGTCTGCTTCGGTGGCGTTGGAAATGACGAAACGCAGGGCGCCGAGGTGGACCAGAGACATAAACTCCTCATAGAACGAGCGAGGTGGATTGATGTCTTTTACATTGTCGGTAGTCGGAAAAAGACCTCAGAAAATTTTGTGTAAATAATGAATGAATAGCTTCCTTTTAGACAAGAATTAGGATAAGAAAGAATTCAAATCTGAAAGGAAGTTTTTTGTATGGAAAAGACACCAGCCGAATTGATGAAAGAGTATGTAAGAAGCCAGAATTTCAACAGTACAACCGAGATTATGGAAGCAATTAAAGAGATGTTTCGC
>FZPS01000187.1_pt121 | contig 14896 bp, 17 predicted proteins | sample 1817821 | NCBI WGS metagenome assembly FZPS01 (sample SAMEA104158645, study PRJEB21678) | metagenome | place: Germany | collected 2015-04-21 | reverse complement strand
TTTTCAAAAGCAATTTCCATTGCTTCTTTAATTTGCGATAATCTCGTGGCCGTCTATATCGATTCTTGTTCATAACTTCAATACGATAACGGTTTAACGCCCGATTCAAATGTTGAACAATATGAAACTCGAGTGGCGCATACGCTGTGTGACCATCTGAAAGAATAGTAGGTGTTATTGGAGAATCAAACTGTTTAATGAGATCGACAGACTCTTCTAAGAGAATGGGTTTCCAGTCTTCTCGCTTCGTCGCTATTTGATTCATTCGTTGACGTAACGTGCCACTTGATGGCACTTTTTTAATATCAAGTGCACGATAGAAGAATGGATCATCCCGGAAGGGATTGATATGGTCAAAATCATTTTTACTCTGACAGAGTAAACCTAGATATGAGTGAATAATATCACCATTTGAGATAAACGGCAGTGTTTTTATAATGGGCAAATGAATATGTGAGAGACGTTCATAAACATTTGTTTTTGATAAGAGTAGACCAATTAAACCTAATTATATCAAGCATTTAGACTAGATTCATCAGATTTTTCATCACGGATTCAGGTACATGCTACACAAACAAAAAAAGGCAATCCAAGATACCATTTTGCAAAGAAAATAGATGAATCAACCAGTGAAGACAAGTTACCCAAAGGATACGAAGTCTATGAAGAACCCAACAGCAAAGTATATGCGAGGAAAAAAACGAAAGCAATGTTAAATCCGGCAGAGATTAGCATAATAAGTGATGGTATGAAAAAATATAGTGAGGTTAGTGATTTTAAACTAGATATAAAAAAGAACATTGTATCTATTTATACAAATGAAAGTATCGAGGAAGATCCGCTTCTTCCATTGAAACATAAGTATTATGAGGCGAAAATGCGGTTTATCCCGGAGCAACCGTCCGTAAGACTCCCACTTCAAAACAACGAGAATATCAAGTTGTTTAAATGGGAGTAACGGACGCTAGCACCCCGAATGGTTAGGTCATCCTTTAGGACTAACAATCAGTGGGGGAATACCTAAAAACCCCCCACTGATTGAAGTTTCACTTTATTCGGCGTTACTATGGATGAAGTCCTAAGCATTATCGATGACTAAGCAGGGGGAAGGTGTTAATAACTTCTGGTTTCAAAGGGTTTAGATTTTAGGGAAAACTTTCAGTGAGAGGAAATCGAATTGCATACTGAGAAAAGTTTCTCTTCATGTTCTGTGAAATTACCAACAGAATATAATGATAGCGAAGTAAAAATAGGCAGTATTTTTGGTTGAAAAAACTTGCGTATTTTTACTTTTTGCTGTATTATAATACGTACTATTCCGATTGAAAAGGTAAGGATTAAAACTGTAGATAAAAGCACAGTAAGAGGAGGGAGACCCTGATGATTATATTAGAAGATATTCATAAAGTCTACTTACGAAAGAAGGTTGAAACAACAGCATTAAAAGGTGTAAGCCTTCAAGTAGACAAGGGGGATATATTTGGAGTCATTGGTTATAGTGGTGCAGGAAAGAGTACGCTTGTTCGACTGGTGAACTATTTAGAAAGACCGACAAGTGGAAAAGTGATTGTTGATGGTCAACTATTATCAGATCGTTCGGCACATGAATTACGACAAATTAAGAAAGATATCGGTATGATTTTTCAACATTTTAATTTACTAGAATCAAAGACTATTTATCAAAATGTTGCAATGCCGTTGATCCTTTCGAAAAAAGGGAAAAAGGAAATAAAAGAAAGGGTTACTGAATTATTGGCATTTGTCGGGTTGTCAGATAAAGCAAACAGTTACCCCAATGAACTGTCAGGGGGACAGAAACAACGAGTAGGAATTGCCCGCGCGTTAGCGTCTAAACCGAAAATATTATTGTGCGATGAAGCAACATCTGCTTTAGACCCACAAACTACTCAGTCCATCTTGGATTTATTAAAAAAAGTGAACAATGAATATGGCATTACAATTATGTTAATCACCCATGAAATGTCTGTGATTCAAAAAGTTTGCAATAAAGTTGCTGTCATGGAAGAAGGCGAAATTATTGAGCAAGGCTCTGTTCTGGATGTTTTTGGTCATCCGAAACACACTACTTCAAAAAACTTTGTCCAAACCGTTGTCCGAACAGAGATTCCGGCAAATATTAAGAGGAAGTTAGCGGAGAGAGAAGTTAGTACACTAGCAAAATTAGAGATGGTTGGTGATCATGCAACCGAACCAGTGCTTCAAGCGCTAATTAATACGTTTCACTTGGATGTGAGTGTAGTTTTTACGAACATGACTGAAATACAAGATACAACCCTAGCAATCTGGTATCTACAAATTGAGGGGAAAGAATCAGATAAAAGAGCAGCATGGCAGTTCTTAGAAGAACAAAATGTTCGGTATGAGGAGGTTACTGTCTAATGTTTGATACAAATATTACGTTAAATCAGTTTGTGGAGGCGATTGGTGATACGTTTTATATGGTAGGTATGTCGCTTTTATTAGGTACGATTATTGGAACGATATTTGGGATATTAATTGTTGTTACAAAGCCTGGGGGAATTATACCTTTCCCTATTGTTTATATGATTTTAAATCCCATTATTAACATCATTCGATCGGTTCCATTTATTATTTTGATCGTTGCATTAATTCCGTTTACACGTTCCATTGTAGGTACATCGATTGGTAATAACGCGGCTATTGTTCCATTAATTATTTTTATTACACCATTTATTGCCCGTTTGGTAGAGAATTCTTTGTTGGAAGTGGGGCCTGGAATTATCGAAGCTGCTGAATCGATGGGAGCAACACCGTTTCAAGTCATCTGGCATTTTATTTTACCAGAAGCATTTGGGTCATTGATTTTATCACTAACCACAGCAACGATTTCATTGGTCGGTGCTTCTGCAATGGCTGGTACAGTCGGTGCCGGCGGTGTTGGTAACATAGCCATTGTCTATGGTTATCAACGTTTTGATTCTTTTGCGATGTTCTCTACCGTAGTAATTTTAATTATTATAGTCCAAGTAATCCAATCTACTGGAAATAAACTTGCACGCATGATACGTCGTAATTAATGGAGGCCTATTTGATGACATGGAATAAACAAAAACGATTTGAAGCGTTATTAACAGGAACAAAAGCAGATCGGCCGATTGTGAGTGGTTGGCATCATTTTTTGGATAAAGAACAAACGTCTGCCGATCTAGCTGAAGCGACCGTTGAATTTGCTCAGAAATATGATTGGGATTGGGTAAAAATAAATCCACGAGCAACGTATTTAGCAGAAGTTTTTGGTAATACGTATGACTTTACCGATTATCGTTGGGTTTTCCCGAAACAGACACATGCAGTCGTTTCTTCAGCAAAAGATTTACCAAAGATTGAACAGGTGGATGTAAACAATTCAGCACCATTACAGGAACAATTGGAAGCAGTTCGTTTGATTCGTCAAGGATTGCCGGATACGCCAATTATTCAGACCTTGTTCTCACCGTTAACTATTTTAATGTTTTTAACGGGCAACTCTTCCTATCATGATCAGACGATGTATGGAAGTGAAGATCCTCTAGATTTTGCTACCTTGTTACAGGAAGATCGGGCAGGTGTTCACCGAGCACTCCATCAAATTGCTACCACAATGGCGGCTTATATCGTTGAATTAGATAAGGCTGGTGTGGATGGACTTTTCTATGCAACAACAGGAACAGCGCATCCGAAATTGTTTGATTTGGCAACTTTCAATGAATTTTCTCGCCCATACGATATGATCGTACTTGATGCGATGAAAAAAGGTCGCATTTTGCACACTTGTGGACCACATGCGGATCCAGCACGTTTTGATGATTATCCAGTCGAGGGTATTAGTTGGGACACCGAAGCGGAAGGAAATCCAGATCTAACGATTTCCCTTCAGAAAACGAAAGTCGGCGGGGTCGATCATCATATTTTCAAAGACTCAGACCCAGCAATGATCGAACAGCAAGTAAACAAAGGGTTACAAGCAACAAAAGATGAGCCGTTTTTGCTTGTGCCAAATTGTGCAGTTGCCGTAGATGCAACAGAAGAAGCGTTATTTACATTACGCAACAGCGTAAAATGAAGTGGGATTGCAATCAGTAAAGGTTGCTAGATATTCCTCCACTGATTGTTAGTTTAGCCTTCGCGGTGGAACCGAGAGTTACTCTCACCGAAACAACTTTCATTTTTTTTGTTGTTTTGAAATGTGAGTCGCTCCATCATAAAAGAGAAAATATAAAAAATAAGGGGATAGAAAAATGAAAAAATTAATGATGATCTTAGTATTAGCGGGAGTATTGGTATTAGCAGCTTGTGGAGATCAGGGAGATACAGACGGAGATGAAACATCATTTGTTGTAGGTTTTGGAGTAGGGACATATGAGGAACAGTTTCGTGAAGGTATTTTACCAATCCTAGAAGAACAAGGATTTGATGTTGACATCCGTATTTTATCACAAAATATGCAAGTAAATCCTGCGATGGATGAAGGTTCGATTGATGCAAGTGTATTTCAAAGTACTGCCTATATGGAAGCAATTAATGATGAATTAGATATGGATATGGTACGATTAACATTCTCACCAGGAGCGCCACAAAGTTTACACTCTGTTCGACATGACTCTTTGGATGCCGTTCAAGATGGTTCAACGGTAGCACTACCAAATGATCCTGTAAACCAGGAGCGTGCAGTGAGAATTTTAGAAGATTTAGGCTGGGTTACCGTAGCTGAAGATGCTGGTAAAACGGACTTTAGTTTAAGTAGTGTTTCACCAGCTGCTTATGATATTGATTTCCAAGTTTTAGACCCAGCACAAATTCTAGTATCATTAGAAGACGTGGACTTTGGAATTATTAACGGTAACTATATTGCTGACGCAGGCATGAGAATTGCTGACGGATTAGCAATTGAAGATACTCCAGAAGAACACCGTATTATCGTAACTGTTCGTGAGGAAGACGTAGATACAAAATGGGCACAAGCATTAAAAGCAGCTTACGAATCAGAAGAATTTGAAGAATATATTACGAATCAATCAAAATATGATGGTTTCATTTTACCGTATGCATGGGAAGAAAGATAAGACATAAATGATAAAGACAATGGAAGAAGCAGGGATAGGGAATCCTTTCCCACCTGCTTCTTTTCATAAAAAAATTAAAGGAGTAGATCTCATGGCGAACAAGCATATTCATTTTATTGGTGGCGGACAAATGTCTGAAGCAATGATCCGAGCGATCCTTACTAACGAAACAGTAAACAATAGTGAAGTAACTGTACAAGATATTGTTGAATCCAGAAATATATACTTAGCAGAGACATATCATATTGAAACTGGGCAAGACCAGAGTGATTTTTTGAGAAAAGCAGATATTATCGTCATTGGTGTTCGTCCTCAAGATGATTTAGCACAGGTGAGTAAAATTATTCAACAAAATAGTAAACCAGAAGCAGTAATTGTATCTATTGTTGCAGGTGTAACACTTGAAAAATTCAGTGAATACTTAGGAAAAGATCGTGCAATCGTGCGTGTCATTCCAAATACATTAACAGACACAGGCCTTGGATACAGCGGTGTCGCGCTTAACGAACATGCAACTCAAGAACAAGTGGACTTTTTCATCAATGGTTTTGGAAAAGTGATGTATGTAGAGGAGACATTGATTGATATCTTTACCGGTTTTGGAGTGGCAGGCCCGAATTATGTGTACTATTTTATTGAATCGTTGGCAGATGCGGGTGTCCTGGCAGGCCTTCCTCGTGAGCAAGCATGGCAAGTAACATTGGAAAACTTAGTTGGAGCAGTTGAAATGTTAAAGCAAACAGGCAAACATCCACGACAGTTATTAGATATTAATAATTCTGCTGGTGGTGTTGGTATCAATGCATTGCATGAATTAAATATTTCTGATTTCGCTGCGGGCTTACAGCGTAGTGTTTTAAAAGCGGTGCAAAGAACAACAGAACTTGGGAAATAAAGGGAAGGGAGTGAATCGAAATGGCAAAAATCAAATGGGATCATGTTGTTCATTATGTTAATGATTTAACTGCAGCTAAGGATGTTTTTGTGAGCAATGGGCTAATCGCTTTTGAAGGTGGTTCTCATAAACAGTGGGGGACATACAATGTATTAAGTTATTTTGGTTTAACATATCTTGAATTTCTGGCACTAGAAAATCGTAAACTTGCAGAATCAATAAGCGATCCGAATGATGTCGTAAAAGATGCAGTCAAACATTTACCCGAAGAAGAAGTGCTAAGTCGATTAGCATTACGAACAGATGATATTGAAGCGGTGCGAGAACGACTAGTTACACAGGGTATTGAAGCAACCCCGATTATGGCCGGTAAAAGAAATGATGCAAAAGGAAATCTAATTGAGTGGAAGATGATGACAATCCCTGGAGATTACCAAGGTTTGCCTTACCCGTTTGTGATTCAGTGGAATGGATTGGATGAAGAGCGTGAAGCACAATTAAAGGAAACGGGTATTATTCAAGAACATCCAGCTGGTAATGTTGTGATGGAGCGGGCGATTTTTCATGTAGAACAGCCACAAGCAGTTGCAGAACATTGGGCTGAAATATTTGACCTGTCTATTGATACGGAAATGGCTGATAAGGCTATAGCCGTAAAAACTGATAAACATGCATTTGTTTTTCAATTAGGAAGCGAAAATCGATTGCAGGTGATTGAATTTAGTACCGATAATGAACAATTAAAAGGAAAAAATATTAAGATAGGTGACGGAATTTATTCATTTCGTTAATTTTTCAGAAGTCTAGTTTTGCTGATAAAGCAAAAACTAGGCTTTTTCTGTAAAGAAGAGATAGGAGAGAAGGAGAATGCTTAGTGTTTTTCAAAAGATGCGAACAAATCGCAGAGAATGCGAATAAATCAAATAAATACGCCCACCGTTTTAGACATGATCTGTTGCTAGCGTGGTATACTGAAAAAGATAAAGACACACATTAGGAGAATTCATACATGAATACAGTTTTTGAACAATATCGATTAAGTCCGGAAATAATACGAGCGCTAGATCACTTGCACTATAATGCTCCAACCGAAGTTCAGCAAAAAGTGATCCCCTATCTGATGAATAAAAGCGATTTGATCGTTTAAGCACAAACAGGTAGTGGGAAAACAGCGTCTTTCGCGATTCCACTTTGTGAAAATGTTGAGTGGGTTGAGAATAAACCGCAAGCACTTGTATTAACACCAACCAGAGAATTAGCACAACAAGTGGCTGAAGATTTTACAAACATCGGTAGATACAAACGGATTAAAGCGATAACGATTTATGGGAAATCATCATTTGTTAAACAAAAACAAGCCTTAAAACAAAAGAGTCATGTTGTGATTGGGACACCCGGTCGCGTACTCGATCACCTAGAGAAAGAAACATTTCCTGTCGAAAAAATAAAATATCTGATTATTGATGAAGCAGATGAAATGCTAAAAATGGGATTCATTGATCAAGTATCTTCTATCATTGAAAAACTTCCAACAGAACGAGTGACAAGTATTTTTTCTGCGACGATGCCAGATGAAATCGTTACACTCGCAGATCAGTATATGAATCATCCGACGAAGGTAAAGGTTGCAAGCAAAGGAATAGTTGCAACAAAAATCACCCATCAAGTGATTGAGGTAGAAAAGGCGTATAAATTAGCTCAACTAAAAGATGTCCTGATTATGGAGAATCCAGATAGCTGTATGATATTTTGTCGGACACAAGCACGGGTGGATGAGTTAATGGAACAACTTGATGGACAAGGGCTTCCTTGTGATAAAATTCATGGCGGAATGATACAAGAAGATCGTTTTGATGTGATGAATGATTTCAAAAAAGGAGTATTTCGCTATTTTATCGCCACAGATGTAGCGGCGCGTGGAATTGATGTCGATAATGTTCCGCTTGTTGTTAATTATGATATTCCACTAGAAAAAGAAAGTTATGTTCATCGAATTGGTCGAACTGGTCGTGCAGGTCGGACAGGCAAGGCAATTACGTTTGTTACACCAAACGAAGCTCCATATCTTTCTGAAATTGAATCATACATTGGAGTATCGATAGATAAAGTCACAGCCCCAAGTAGGGAGGACGTAGAAACTAGCCAGGATGATTTTGCTAAAAAAGTCCAAACCAAACCAAACTTGAAGAAAGATCCGAGCGAGACATTAAACCGAGCAATTACCAAGCTCTATTTCAATGGGGGCAAGAAGAAAAAGATTCGTGCTGGAGATTTTGTTGGAACCATTACTAGTGTGGATGGTGTTGATGCCAACGATATTGGGATTATAACAATTGAAGATGGGCATTCTTATGTGGAAATTCTTAATGATAAAGGTATGCTCGTTCTAGAAGCAATGAAAAAAACAACAATTAAAGGAAAAAAGTTAAAAGTACATCTTGCCAAGAAATAAAAATGATCAATAAAATAGAAGAGGTATATTTAAACTTGATTTCACATACCCCTAATGGTATTTCGGTTCCATAATGCTAAAAAGTTAAATCCAGTAGGAAACATAAATGAGCAAAAGAATACTAATTGTTGGTGGTGTAGCAGGGGGGTCTGTTGCCGCAAGAGTTCGTCGTCTTGAAGAGCAGGCAGAAATTATCATGTTTGAGCGTGGTCCGCACGTTTCTTTTTCCAATTGTGCGTTACCATATCATTTAAGTGGTGCGATTGAAAATAGTGAAACACTCGTATTAATGAATCCAATCAAGTTTGAAAAACAATACAATATTGAAGCAAGAACATCTAGTGAGGTCGTTGGAGTTAATCCAGATACTAAAACGATAACTGTCAAGGACTTGCAAAATGATAATATCCATCAAGAAAGCTACGATAAAGTAGTTTTTTTTTTTAGATGTCTACTTTAGGGAGAGCATATCATAAGATGTCTTGACTTTATTAATCTATTAGTACTTAAAGACATAAGTTTTAACCTGTTGACTCAATATAAATCCAGTGCTACATTTAGGATATTAAGGAAAATCCTTATGTAGCTCTTGGGTCATACCATATTGACACCTTTGTATGCAATAGAAAACCAGTCAAAGATAAAATCTATGGTTCTTTACTTTTTCCACATGAGATTGTGGTGTGAACTGAGCTTTTAGACAAGGAACAATTGAGAGGAGGACTGAATGATGTTAAGAAAGGTAAAAGTAGAAAACGGTTTGATACAAGGCTTACCAGCGGCAGATCCTCGGATAACAGTTTTTAAAGGTATACCATTCGCAGCTCCGCCTGTTGAGGAAAATCGTTGGCGTGCGCCACAGCCAGCTCTTAATTGGGAAGGTACGCTAAATGCTTTTGAGTTTGCGCCAATATCTATGCAGGCTACTCCAGGTTTAAATAAAAAAGACTTTTATGCTCGTGAATGGCATGTGGATCCGGAGATTCCAATGGATGAGGATAACCTATATCTTAACGTATGGACACCGGCAACTAGCACTGATGAAAAGCTACCAGTCTATGTGTGGTTCTTTGGTGGTGGGTTCCAGTATGGTTATACAGCCGAGATGGAGTTTGATGGTGAGAGAATTGCTCGTAGGGGTGCAGTTGTTGTTACGGTGAATTATCGTTTGAATGTATTCGGTTTTCTCGGACACCCTGAGATTACTGCTGAAGCACCGCATGCACCTACAAACTTTGGTTTACTAGATCAGCAGGCCGGTATAAAATGGGTTAAGCGTAACATCGCAGCATTTGGTGGTGACCCTGACAACATTACGATTGGTGGTCAGTCAGCAGGTGGAGGAAGTGTCATGTTCCAGTTAACCTCACCTCAAAATGAAGGTCTCTTTAATAATGCTGTCGTTCTAAGTGGTGTTTTTGCAAGCGTTTACAGAGATGAAAGGATACCGGGTGGCGGTAGAACTTTAGCAGAGGTGGAAGAGGCTGGCGTTAAGTTTTTTGATTTTCTAGGAGTATCATCATTGGCGGAAGCCCGTGCACTAGATGGTGAATTCGTTCGTCAAAAAACGCTAGAATATAAAGCCTTCTGGGGTCCAGTAGTAGATAACCAGTTTGTTATGGGAGATCCACTTAAGCTGTTTATAGAAAATAAGCGCTTGATGGTTCCAGTCATGTTAGGTCATACATCAGATGAATTCTATAGTGTTCCAAAGGCTTCTAATCTAGATGAGTTTAAGCAAATGGCGGTTAAGCTATTTGGTTCAGATGCAGATGAATTTTTAAAACTATGTAACGTTGAATCAAATAGTTTAGAAGAGGTGATAAAAAATGCCTCTATAAGAACGATTGAATATGCGATACGAATTGCCGGACAGGCAAATTCTGACAGTGGAGCTAATACGCCACTTTATTACTATAACTTTGATCCGGAAATACCTGGTTGGGATAACCCGGGAACATTCCATTCGGCAGATTTATGGTTCTTCTTTGAAACACTAGCCAAGTGCTGGAGACCTTTTGTAGGCAAACATTATGATCTTGCCCGTCAAATGACAAACTATTTAGCTAACTTTATTAGTAGTGGAGATCCTAATGGAAAGGATTCTACTGGCGAAGATATGCCGAAGTGGGAGCCATATAGTTCTGACGCTCCATATGGAATGGTGTTTGGAGATCAAGCTGAATTCGTTAAAGAACAGCCTGATGATCTAATGAAGTTTCTGGTTAAACAGTATTTTAAGAATGAAAAATAAGTTGGCAAAGATGTTTTGGTAAACTAATCATCTATTTTAATAAAGACTGGGACAAGACTAGTCAATTAAGTATAAAAATGGCTCTGAACAAAAAAGTGTTCAAAGCCATTTTTGTTTGATTTATCATTTAAAAAATACACACAAGTTCCCGGAAATACACACAAGTTCCCGGAAATACACACAAGTTTTCGAAAATGCACACAAGTTCCCGGAAATACACACAAGTTCCCGGAAATACACACAAGTTTTGCGAAATGCACACAAGTTCCCGGAAATACACACAAGTTCTGCGAAATGCACACAAGTTCCCGGAAATACACACAAGTTCTCGGAAATACACACAAGTTTTCGAAAATGCACACAAGTTCCCGGAAATACACACAAGTTCGCGAGAATACACACAAGTTTTCGGAAATGCACACAAGTTCCCGGAAATACACACAAGTTCGCGAGAATACACACAAGTTTTCGGAAATGCACACAACTTCCGCGAAATACACACAAGTTCCCGGAAATACACACAAGTTTTCGAAAATGCACACAAGTTCCCGGAAATACACACAAGTTCGCGAGAATACACACAAGTTTTCGGAAATGCACACAACTTCCGCGAAATACACACAAGTTTTCGAAAATGCACACAAGTTCCCGGAAATACACACAAGTTCTGCGAAATGCACACAAGTTCCCGGAAATACACACAAGTTCTGCGAAATGCACACAAGTTCCCGGAAATACACACAAGTTTTCGAAAATGCACACAAGTTCTCGGAAATACACACAAGTTCCCGGAAATACACACAAGTTTTCAAAAATACACTCAACTTCCTCTTATAGAACAAAGAAGTGGTAATTTTATCTTGATCAGAAGCGTGTTTTGTCCCGGTCTCTTTTAAATTGGCAGTGTAAAGATTTTCCTACTCTTTATCGAGATCATTTTTTAGAAAATAGTCAAAAACTATATAAAATTTTTCTTGTTAATTTTCCTCTATTGACTATTTCTTATCAACCACTCAATTTTCTCATCTACACAAAAAAATAACAGATATAATTTTTACACATTAATAACAGACATCAGAAGGACGTACATATGAATAATTTATTAATGATTACTGCAACTTTGCTATTAATACTTTTCGGTTGTAGCCAAGAACAAGAAGAAACTAGGCCAGAGACAACCGACTCGGTTGAGAGGCAAATAACTGAAGGTGTAGATTCAGACAATGAAGTAGAGGCTGAGCTTGATTTGGTTACAAGTTTTCCCCCTTTTGAAGAAATAAATGTTTTTGTGATGGATGAGGAAACTTTTGCATCGGTATATTATGAGTATAGTTATAATGAAGACGACGATGCATCAACTTAGAGTTTAGGGAAAATTTCCCTCACTATAAAAGTAGAGGATGGAACGATTTATTATTTCAGTAGTTTTGACCATAAAGAAGCTGGAAAGATTTAAGAAGTGTATACTTTTGATGAAAATAACCGTGCTGAGGTTGTAAGTGAGGTTTATTCTCCTCCTTATAAAGATTTAATTGCAAAAGGTACAGATTATTATGGCTCATTGATGATGTACTTGTATTTAAGTATGAATATAATGATGACTATGATAATCAATCAAAAGATGTAACGGTTGAAACATTAGATATGACTAATCTTTTAAATGGTGAAGATAAAGAATATGAAATAGAAATTGCTGTTCATAAAATGATTGGATTTATTGAGGAAGAAAGATATGATTATGGTGAAATCATCAATACATCAGAGGGATCAGCATTTGTTTTTCAAGAGAATTCAGAAAATATTGGTGAGTATCAAGTGATTCAATTAAATAATAATACAGAGAAGAAATGATCATAAAAGATGCATATGAGCTTGTACTTGGTTCAGATGATAGTAAGTATATCGATTTAAAACAAGGCTATTATTTTAGTTATGATTACGAGGATGACGGATATAAACGTTTAGATATTGAGAGTGGCGAACCGTTATATGATGGTGTATATGATAAAGTTCTACCATCTGAAAGAGATATTTTCGATTTCTTTATTCCTGTAGATCAAGATCATTTTTATTTAGTAGATGATTCTGACTATAATATTTACGTGATTAATAAGGATCTAGAATTAGTTAATTCTATTTCACTCTTTGCAAGTGAGCATGAAATGGATCAATATGACGGACAATTATATTGGGAATGATGAATTTCTTATCATTGAGGAGTATGAGTATCAACGAGAAGATCATTTAAAACTTTCAGTTGCTGAATATATATTCTAGTCATTGCTAATTTGACTATCGATAGCTCTAAAAAATTTGAATATATTTTGCCGCAACCATAAATCTAGGATGATTAGGATTGAAGCAGATAAAGTAATGGGGAGCCAGATAATTTAAACTGGCTCCCCATTATGATGTTAAAAAGTTATTAGTAAACATTTAGAATGATCATGTTGAATAATAGCATGATCTTTTTGATATTGTTCGTCATTCATTTTTGTTTTAAAATCTATTCCTATCTGATAAATATATCGATTTAACCGTCTATTGATTTTTCTATTTTTCAAGTAATACTTCTTAAAACCTTTTGATTCGAGAAATTCTATCCAATCAAACTGCTTACCTTGTAATTTAGCTGCGCTAACATATATATCATCAATTTTTTTCTTTTTTGCTTTGGAGCTATTAATAATCATGATTTTATTTTTCTTACCTATAAATCGCCATTTTCTTGCTTTGACGATAGCGACCCAGTGACTGTTGGCAAATGCTCCCCCTCTTTCTTGTGGAAAAGAACAGTAATTAACGACAATGGCTTGGTTTTCACTTAGCGAATTAACTAATTCTTTGTTAAAATCGACAAACTCATAGTTAAAGCATAATTGTTTGTTATAATTCTTAAATTCTAGCATAATCGATTCAAATGCATCATAGCGAAAGATTTCACCAATATTTGAATAGCCTTTTTGAATGGTTGCTTTGATGATTTTTTCAACATCTTTAAATTTAAGTAGATTGTCATTAGGTGCGATGTGATTTAGCGCATTTGCGAGAGCAAAATAACCACATGTTCCTCCAAACTGTTTTAATCGCTTACTTTTCCACATGCGTTAACCTCCTGTTTTTTAAAAAAGTAGTGATAATATGATTATACAACTGTATAATAGGTGAAGTGAAAAAGAATTTTACGAAAGTGACAAAAAGTTATTCAGATATCGTGGAGTGCTGTATGGAGCTTTTTTAGGAGGCTATAGTGTATGAAAGAAATAAAGACAAACGGAATATATTATCTTGAGCCATTAAGTGGAACACGTGAGTGGTATTGGGGCAGTGATTATACTCATGGTGATTTGTATGAAGCGGAGAAACTCTTTTACATGAATCATCCTGTGAAAAGTAACCGCCTTATTTTCGTTCATTACCCTGATGGAAATGTGGTGGAGCCGGTTGAAGCTAAAGAAGGTTGCTATTTTGGTAGTCCAATCTTTTATAACGGTAAAATTAAGTTTATCCGAGTGAATTTTCCAAAAGGTATTATCGAGATCTTACAATACGAAGACGCAAAAAATAAGGTTTCTAGAGTTGCTTTAATTCCGCTTTCAGAAGTGGCAGACTGTTATAACTTATTGTTGCACACAAAACCTTTAATGTTGACAAGACAACCAGGTGATCATATGTTTCAAATTATTTGGCCGGAAAAAGTAGCGTTTGAAGTAGGTGCAACAGAAAGCTTTTGTGGTAGAGTCGATGATAAATTATATTTTAGTGCTTGGTATGAAGATCCTGATTATCGAGAAGAGATCATTATTCGCAAGTTCCCTTCAGGTCAAATTATTGAACGTATATCTGGTTCGGTCATGGATATGCCAGACAATCAATTCTGGAAGTTAATATAGTATGAGAGAAGTTCGTGTATTATAGAAATCGCAATTAGGAAGTTGTTAAAATATAAGTATTAATAGGTCTATAGTATGTGATTTGAATGATGATGTTTGCGCAATTAACTAGATTTAAATTAAATAAAACAACAAGATGTCATAACAGGGGATATCCAGTTAATTTCGGATTACCCCTGTTATTTTTAATAGTATGAGTAAAATGTTTGTGGGGGAAATATTTAACCCTGTCATTTGGTGAAGGGTCGTAAGACCGTTCGCCAAATGACAGGGCCACCAAACGGAAGTGCGGTAGGTTATAAGCAGAATACATGAAAA
>FZPS01000068.1_pt46 | contig 14897 bp, 12 predicted proteins | sample 1817821 | NCBI WGS metagenome assembly FZPS01 (sample SAMEA104158645, study PRJEB21678) | metagenome | place: Germany | collected 2015-04-21 | reverse complement strand
TTATAGGGCGTATTAAGATATAACAAGCAATAACTTGCTATAAGCAACATCACCCTTATATTTAATTTTGGCTTTTTCTCTGCCAAACTATCTATAATGTAATTTAATTCATAGTGTTTTTCCAAAACTCCATAAACTATTTTTGCCACTCCTGCATGAGAATTTTTTTTCATCAAGAGATTTAAGTATGTGTTATCTTTATATACCTTAATTAAAATATCACAAGCTTGTCTTAGTGTAGATTTAGTCACCTAAAATTTCTCCTGCTTGTAATCTTTTGCCCAGCAAAAAACTTTTTATATCCATTGCCTTGGCATTTTCTCCTTGCACTGTTAGCACATCTAAACAACCTTGTCCACAGCTTACTATCAAACCTTTCTTGGGTTCTGCCACCATAATTTCGCCTACAATGCCTGTATTTTCACACTCAAGGGCATTTGCTCTAAGAATTTTTAATTTGCCAAACTTACAAGTTGTAAATGCGCTAGGCCATGGAGTCATGCCTCTTATAAAGTTCTTAAGCTCTTTACTTGACTTTGCCCAATCAATTTTTCCGTCTTCTTTTTTCAACATTCTACAATAAGTAGCTTGACTTTCTATTTGCGGCGTAAAGATAGCATTGCCCTGCTCTATTAAATCTAGCGCTTCAACAACAGCTTCTGCGCCTAACACGCTTAACTTTTGCAAGGTTTCATAAGTATTCTCATAACCATCTAAAGCTATTTCTTTTTGCAAAATTATATCGCCTGTGTCTACGCCAAGTTCCGTTTGCATAATGGTCACGCCCACTCTTTCTTGTCCCTCTAAAAGCGCCCATTGCACAGGCGACGCTCCCCTATATTTTGGAAGTAAGGACGCATGGACATTTATTATGCCTTTAGGGCAGATATCTAGAATATTCTGCTTTAATATCTGTCCATAGGCGGCTGTTACCATAATATCAGCGTTTAGCTTCTTTAACTCATCTTGCCCTTGCAAGCTGATATTTTCGTACTGCAAAATAGGCACGTCAAGACCTAAAGCATACTCTTTTACTTTGCTAAAATTTATTTTGTTACCCCTTGCGTTTTTTCGGTCAGGCTGTGTAACAACTGCCATTACCTCATGGTTAGACTGCACTATACCTTGTAGCACCCTAACGCTAAACTCAGGCGTCCCTAAAAAAATTACTCTCATTTTTCCTTGTATTCCTTTGTGTAAAACAAAATTCCGTCCAAGTGGTCTAATTCGTGACATACAGCTCTAGCAGGAAGCCCTTCTAGCGTTTTAGTAAACATTTTGCCATTTCTGTCAAAGGCTTTTACCGTTAATTTCATAGGCCTTAAAACTTGGCAGTTTTTATTGCTGTCAACGCTAAGGCAACCCTCTAGGTCTATTTGCTGCCCTTGTGAGCTAATAATTTCTGGATTGACAAGTTCTAAGTAAATATCATCAACTTCTACTACCGCAACTCTCCTTAGTATTCCCACTTGGGGAGCAGCTAGCCCAACTCCGTCAGCGTCATGCATAGTATCTCGCAAGTCGTCAAGCAGCGTTGCTAGTCTTTCATCAAAGCTTGTAACTGGTCGGCTTTTTTTTAATAAAACTGGCTCTCCATCCATAAAAATCTTTCTTATTGCCATTATTTTCTCCTTATTATGATATTCTATGTCATTTGCGTTGGATTGATTTCCACAAAGGTCACTACATTTTTTTCACTTATTTTTGCAGCTATCTCATAAAGCTTTTTAAGCGCTTCATTATCGCCATCTTTTTCTATCCACACAACTACTTGAAAACGATACTCTGAGCGCAATTTTTTTAGCGGAGCGCGCATAGCTTTTACTCTGAAGATTTCCTTTTGCTCAGGCTTTAATTCTCGCATAAGGTTATAACACTTACGGGCTGCAATTAAAGCTTTTTCTTCATCTTTACTTCTTATTAGTATGCGCACAATTTTGCTATACGGCGGGAACTTTGTAGTTTCTCTTATATTGCTTTCCTTATCAAAAAAGCCTAAATAGTCATAGTTTTTAGCAAACCTGAAAACATAGTGGTGTGGATTATAGGTTTGTATAACCACTTTGCCCGCCTTTTTTTCTCTGCCCGCGCGACCAGCTACCTGCGTTATTATTTGATAGGTGTTTTCATTACTTCTAAAGTCGCTAAAATAAAGGCTAAGGTCGGCATCAAGCACGCCAACTAGGGTGACATCTTTAAAGTCATGACCTTTTACTATCATTTGAGTTCCCACTAGCACCTGCGCTTCCTTTCTACCAAATGCCGAAAGTATCTCCGCGTAAGAATCCTTTGATGAAGTGGTGTCAAAGTCCATTCTTAGCACCTTTACTTCAGGAAATAATTTTTGCACTTCTTCCACTACCCTTTCTGTGCCTATACGACCTTTAGCTAAATGGGCGCTATGACATTTGGGGCACTCTGTCAGCATATAGTATTGCTGTCCGCAATAGTGGCATTTTAACTGGTTATCGTCCTTGTGATAAGTAAGACTTATGTCACAGCTTTGGCAAACAGGGATATATCCGCACTGCCTGCACCTTACAAAAGATGAAAATCCCCGCCTGTTAATAAACAGCATAACTTGATTGCCGCTCTTTATGGTATGCTCTAGTTCAAGTAAAAGTTTTCTTGAAAAAATATTATTGTTCCCTGCCCTAACTTCCTGTCGCATATCAATAATTTCCATGTCGGGCATTTCTCTATGGTTCACTCTTTTATTAAGCGTAATTAGCGTATACTCTTTATCTTTTGCTTTTTGGTATGTACCAAGGCTAGGCGTTGCGCTGCCCAAAATAAGTTTGCAGTTATTATATTTTGTCCTATACTTTGCTATATCTTCTGTAAAATATCTTGGATTGCTTTCGCTAATATAACTAGTGTCATGCTCTTCATCAATAATTATTGCGCCTACATTTTGCAATGGCGCAAAAATTGCGCTCCTTGCTCCAAGCGCTATCACAGCTTCGCCTTTTAGCAGTCTTAGCCATTCGTCAAAACGCTCTCCATCGCTAAGCGCACTGTGCATAAGTCCCACTCTGTTTCCAAATCTTTCTCTAAAAACGCTTAGCATTTGCGGCGTAAGACTTATTTCTGGCACTAGCATTATTGCTGTTTTTCCTTGCTTAATAATTTCGCTAATAACCGCCATATAAACTTCTGTTTTGCCGCTGCCTGTTACGCCGTGCAGTAAAAAGACGCCGTCATTATTCATAATGGTATCTACGGCATTTTTTTGCTGGGCAGTAAGAGTAATTTCCTTACTTTTGCCTACCATGCCTTTATGCGGTGTGCGCGCTATTTTTATGTATTCTCTTTTCGCAATACCTTTCTCAATTAAAGCCTTGACGCTAGAGGGATTAAACTGAGAGTTAAGCACACTTTCATATTCGCCGCCACTTTTTAGCTTATTTATTAATTCAAGCTGTGTTTGGGCATTTTTCCTTATCAGTTTTACCCCTTCTTCAGCTGGCATACACAGCGTTATAAAACCTCTTTTTAGCTCTTTAACTTTACCGCCGCGCAACTTAGAAGGTATGCATAGCCGCAAAATATCCACTATACGAAGATTGTTATTTTTGTTTAGCTCTTTGGCTAGGGAAAGCATTTCGGGACTAATTGCCACAAAATCATCTAACCTTTCAATAATTTCTTTAGTCTTAACCTTGGAAGTTTCTTTGGTATTAAATACGAAACCCTCTAGCACTCTATTGCCAAAGGGAACTTTCACCCTACAACCTACGGGGAACTCTTTATCTGAGGAATAGTCAAAAACTCTATCCACCTCGCCATTGCTTATATCCACAATGACTTCATAAATCATAGGCTTAAAACCCCGTCCAAAATAACATCGGCTAAATTTTCTTTGCTCATAATAGGCAAGCTATCTATTTGCCCATTTGCATAAATGATAGTGGCGATATTAGTATCGACCATAAAGCCTGCGCCTTTTTTAGTTACATCGTTAGCAACTATCATATCAGCATTTTTACTTTTTAGTTTTTCTGCTGCATTTTCTAATAAATCATTGGTTTCCGCCGCAAAAACCACTAAAATTTTGTCACCTTTTTTAAGTCCTACTTCTTTAGCGATATCGGGATTTTTAACAAGATCTAAAAGTAGTGTTTCACTCTTAATCTTTTGACTATATTTTTTGTTTACTCTATAATCTGACGGCGCTGCCGCTTTTATTATAATATCAGCTTGGTCAAGGTTGTCCATAACAGCGTTATTCATATCCTTTGTGGACTTAACTCTAATGACTTTAGCATTTTTCGGCGGAGTAACGGACATGTTTGCAGCGACCAAAATAACATCTCCGCCCCTAGCTAACACCCTGTTTGCTAGGGCTACTCCCATTTTTCCTGACGAATAATTGCTTATATATCTTACTCCGTCTATATCTTCAATGGTCGCTCCTGCTGTAATTAGCACAGTTTTATTACGGAAGTCAGGATTGGGCGTCAGTATGCTGTCTACAAATTCAATAATTTGTTTAGGCTCGCTCATTCTGCCTTTACCGATATCTCCACAAGCTAAATATCCTGAGTCAGGCTCTAAGATATGCACTCCCCTGTCTTTAAGCAATTCTAAATTTTTTAAGTTTGCCTTATCTGTATACATTCCTGTATTCATAGCTGGGCAAATAACTTTTATTGCTTTACTTGCCAAAAAGGTAGTAGACAGCATATCGTCAGCTATACCTTGAGCAAATTTAGCAATAACATTGGCGGTAGCTGGGCAAACTAAAAATAGGTCTGCTTCTTTGGCAAGGCTGACATGCTCTACATCAAAATGTTCTTTTTCGGCAAACATATCCACCACTACAGGATTGCCTGAAAGAGTCTCAAAAGTGAGTTTGCTTACAAATTCCGTAGCGTTTTTGGTAAGAATAACCTTAACAGCGTAACCAAGCTGTTTAAGTTTGGACACAACCTCACAACATTTGTAGGCAGCAATGCCACCGCTAACGCCAACCACAACGGTTTTTTTCATTAGTCACCCATTTCAATAATTATTTTATTGTTATAAATTTCTTCAGCGGCTTGACTAATAGGTTTCTTTTTGGGTTGGCCCTCGTCATTTTTAGCCATGGCTGTAATTTCCTTAGCTCTTTTTGCAAGAGCTACAACCAACGCATAACGGCAAGGCGCTTTTTTGATAAGCTTATCAATAGGGGGATTCACCATGCTGTCATTATCTCTAAATGTCATAATCTACTCTCCTTAACAATTATTTTTTGTTTAGTATTTCCTTAATCAAATGTCTATTATATTTAACTTTACATCTTTCGCCTTCAATAATATTAACTACCTTTTCTACGCAGTCGTTGAGATTATCGTTTACCACAATATAGTCATAATAGTATGCGCACATCATCTCATGAATACTGGTATTAAATCGCAACTCTCTATTACTGTTGCCCTCTGACGCTCTGCCTTCCAGCCTTGCTCTTAATTCTGCCATGCTAGGCGGCGCTATAAATATGCTAACCACTCTTTTTTTTAGCATTCTCTTTACATTGCTTGCGCCTGTTGTCTCTATCTCCAGCACTACATCTTTACATTCCTCAATCATCTTTTCAACTTCTGATTTTACAGTTCCGTATCTGTTGCCGTATTTGGAAACATATTCTAACAAACCATCTTCTTCTATAAGTTTATCAAACTGTTCATCTGTTATAAAATGATAATTAACTCCGTCTATTTCATTAGCCCTCGGTGCGCGATTGGTAGCGCTGACGCTAAAATGCAAGTCCTTAACCTTCTTAAAAACTTCAGCTAGCACCGTTCCTTTCCCTGCGCCGCTAGGCCCGCTTATAACATACAAAATTCCTTTTCTTTGCATGAAACTCCTATTTTATTAGTTTATTCAATATTTTGAATTTGTTCTTTAATTTTTTTAATTTCATTTTTTGCAGCAAGCACATATCTTGTAAGCTCTAAGTCATTGCTTTTACTGCCTATTGTGTTTGTTTCTCGCAATAGTTCTTGCGCAAGGAAATCAAGCGCTTCGCCCTTTACTCCCTTTTTCTTCATAATGGCACATCCATGCTCAATGTGTCCTGCTAGCCTTGCTATCTCTTCATCTATATTGCTTCTGTCCACAAAAAACGCCACTTCGTTATAAAATCTAGCTTCGTCTATTGCCACATCATTTAATGCTTCCGTTATTCTCTCTGTCAACCTTTCAGCATATGCATTTGCCACCATTGGCGCTCTTTCTTTTATGGATTTTAGAATATTTTCTAAATTATCAAAACGCGCTGCAACATCGCTATAGAGCATTTGCCCTTCATGCTTTCTCATTTCTTGCAAGTTCTCACAAGCAATTCTAGCTGCTTTTAGCACCAACTCTAGCACAATTTCTTCATCATCTTCTATATTTTCCGCCTTTAATACATCAGGCATACGCAATACATGGCTAACTGTCATATCGTTAACAAAGCCCTTTTGCTCTAACTCCTTTGCCACTTGCATATATTGCAGAGCTAGCTCAGTATCGCAACTAACTTTTTCTTTGTTTTGCCTATTGTCTTCATAGTTAACATAAACTTCGATATGACCGCGATAAAAGTATTCAGACAGGGTCTTTCTCAGCATATCATCACAAAACGAAAACCCTCTAGGCGTCTTTATAATTAAATCAAGTGTGCGGTGATTAACCGCTTTCATTTCAATAGTGACCTTTCTTTCGTAACCTTCGGCAACTCCCTTGCCGTAACCTGTCATACTGTGCACTTAAAAAATACCAAACCTCGTATATATTTAATAATAAGTATAACATACTTAATACAATATTGACAAGTTTTATTAATACTAAAAGCTTATATGAATTGATGATAAAAAGCTTATACCATGATAAAATCACTGCCAAGCGCATTAATAAATTGTCCTTCGTCCCAAATCTCTATTTCTAGTTTCTGTGCTTTTGCCAACTTGCTACCAGCGTCTTTTCCTGCAATCACTAGGTTCACAGACTTTGAGACAGTATCATTTACCTTACCGCCTTGCTCTTCAATAATTTTAGCAGCTTGACTTCTCTTAAAAGTGCTTAAGCTGCCAGTGAGAACCACCACTTTTCCGCTAAAAATTCCTTCTTTTTTCTCTTCTACTTTTATAGTAACGCCTGCTTCAAGTAGCTTATTTATTAGGTCAATATTTTTATCATCAGCAAAAAAGCCCACTACATTATCGGCCATAATTTGTCCAAAATCATCTAATGCTAATAAAGTTTGGGTATTAGCTTCCATAAGCTTTTCCAAACTTTGAAAAGTATCAGCTAGCTGCCTTGCTGTTTTTCTGCCAATAGACGGTATCCCTAAGCTAAAAATAAATCTATCTAGCGTAACATTTTTACTTTTTTCTATATTGCTTAAAAGATTGCTTGCCTTTTTTTCCTTAAACCCTTCCAATGTCAACAATTGCTCCATAGTAAGATAATAAAGCTGATAAGGGTATTTTATATGCATTTCGTTGTATAGCTGTTCCGCTGTCTTTTCGCTTAAGCCTTCGATATCCATACAAGACTTTTGCGCAAAATGGTCCAGATAACTAATGATGGTAGGAGCGCAAAAATCAGGATTGGTGCAGTACAAAAAGGCGCCCTCTTCTCTAACGACAGAACCGCAAGCAGGACAGTTGGTTGGCTTTAATATTTCCATGCTATCTTCGTTATGGGAAGCTACGGCAGTAATCTCAGGAATAACATCGTTGCTCCGTCTTATAAACACTCTAGAATTTATCTTAATATCTTTCCTTTGGATATCAGAATAGTTGTTTAAGGTTGCCTGTTTTACTGTTACGCCCATTAATTCAACAGGTTCTAAAACAGCCAGCGGATTAATTTTTGAAGTGCGTGAAACTTGCCACTTTACACCTTTTACAATAGTGGTAGTTTCTTGCGCCGTAAACTTATAAGCTAACGCCCACCTAGGAAATTTATCAGTATATCCTAGTTTTTCACGCAAGCTCATATCGTCAATTTTTAATACTGCGCCATCTATCATAAAGTCCAAAGTTTCTCTATGCTCTTCTATTTTGTTAAGCTCTACCATTGCATTATCAACATCGGAAACTATGACAAATTTATCGTCTACCAAAAAGCCATTTTCTCGCAAAAATTGATTAACTTCACATTGTGTTTTAAACAAATTTTCTTCTACATATCCCACATTATACGCCAAAAAATCAAGCTTTCTTGAAGCGGTAATTTTAGGGTTTAGATTGCGAATTGCGCCAGCTGCGCCGTTGCGCGGGTTTTTTAGCGGTGTCTTTGCTGTTTCATTATATTTTTCAAACACACTAAGGCGCATTATGCCTTCCCCAAGTATCTCTATCTCGCCTTTATAATGTATAGTTAGCGGAACACTTCTTATCGTTTTAACTTGAGCTGTTATCTCTTCTCCAGTTATTCCATCTCCTCTTGTCGCTGCAGAAACAAGCTCTCCATTCTTGTAGGTAAGTGATACTGTTAGACCGTCAAACTTATGCTCCAAAGTAAACTTGGGCATATATCCTACTGCTTTAATTACTCTTTGAAAAAAGTTTTCTAGCTGTGTGCGATTTTGCGCTTTGTCTAAAGAATAAAGCCTTAATTTATGCTTGTGCTTATTAAAACCTTTTTGCACCGCTCCACCCACTCTATGAGTGGGAGAATTCGGCAAAACTATGCCGCTCATTTGCTCTAGTGCTACCAGCTCATAATAAAGAGCATCATATTCCATATCTGATATGCTGGGGTTATCCAGTTCATAGTACTCTTTATCGTACTTATTTATTAGCTTAACAAGTTCTTTCATTCTATCCATAATTACACCAAAGTAAGCGGTGCGCTTGCCACCGCGAATTTTTTAATTCCCAAATCCTTAAACGCCACTGTTGCCGTTTTGCCAAGCCCGCTTCCTTCCGTTACAATTATTGTACCTATGCCATACTTTTTATGCCTAACTTTAACTCCAGCGGCAAATTGTGTAGTATCTGCTGACTTTACGGTAGGTTTGTTATCTATTTTCACATTTGGCACAAAGTCTATTTTTTTTATGGTATGTGTTTTTGGTATAGCATCTGAAAAATCGTCATAGTCATTTGTTTGGTATTGAGAACCAAATTTTTCAAGCAACGCTTTTACTGCGTCTTGCTTTCCTTTGCATTCAGCTATAAACCTAGACGGCGTTGCTCTCTCTTGACGCCCAAATCTCATGCGCGTACCGTTAACACAGGATATATAAAGCCTTTCTTTAGCTCTAGTTATAGCAACATACATTACTCGCCTTTCTTCTTCTAGTCCATTAGGTTCAGTAAAGCACCTAGACGATGGTACTATTTGCTCTTCGCAAGCTACTATAAAGACCACTCTAAACTCTAGTCCCTTTGCCGCGTGCATTGTGGCAATTGTTATAAAATCATTATCGTCATCTTCTTTGTCTGTGTTGTTTAGCGTAAAGTTATGCAAAAATTCTTCTAGTGTAGAGCCATCTTTGTCAAAATTCTCTTTGATGTGAGTTAAAAACTCTTGCACATTCTCCCAACGATTATAATCTTCTTCTTTGCCAGACAGCGTATAATGTTGCTCTAAATTGAGCTTTTTTACCATATTGATTACAAAATCACTAAATTTTTGTGTATGCAAATCAGCGGCAAAGCCATTAATTAAATTGACAAATGCGCTTACTTTATTCTTTACGCTAGAGGAAAATTCGTCAATTGTTCTTATGTTTGATATAACTTCAAATAAAGATATACCTTTTTGGTTGGCATAATTAATTATTCTTTCTATGGTGGTATTGCCTATTCCTCTTGTTGGGAAGTTTATTATTCTTAAAAGAGCTTCTGAATCTTTAGGGTTGGCAAGCACTCTCAAATATGCAATAATATCTTGTATTTCTTTGCGGTCAAAGAATCTAAAACCGCCAAATACCTTGTATGATAAATTTGCTCTAGGCAAGTTTATCTCATGCAATCTAGTGATTGAGTTTTGTCTGACAAGGATAGCAAAATCATTATTTTTGTAGTTGTAAAGTCTTTTTAATTGCATAATGGTGCTAATTACGCTATCTACTTCGCGATATTCGTCTTGGTGATAAAGATATTCCACCCTTACTCCACCCTTTTTTTCTGTGGTAAGAACTTTATCCACTCTAGATACATTGTTTTTAATAAGGTTATTAGCGCAATTAAGTATATTTTCTGTGGAGCGATAGTTTTGCAAAAGCTTATATGTTTTAACATTGTCAAAATGTTTATCAAATTCCAGAATATTAGAAACATTTGCTCCACGCCAACTATATATACTTTGGTCGTCATCCCCTACCACAAAGATATTGCCCCATTTTCCGCTAAGCAACTTTACAATTTCAAATTGCACTTGGTTGGTATCTTGAAATTCGTCTACATGAATATAGCGAAAACGGTTTTGATAGTATTCAAGCACATCAAAATTTGTTTGAAACAGCTCAAGGCATTTAACTAATAAATCATCAAAGTCCATGGCATTGTTTTCTTTCAAAAGTTCTTCATAGCGGTCGAAAATTTCGCATATCTCCATTGCATCTTTATAGCGTCTTATCTTAGAAAAATATTGGCTAGAATTAAGGTTGTCATTTTTTGCTGTAGAAATATGATAAAGGTACTTATCGACTTTCTTTTCATTTATTCGCTTTTCTCTCAATACCCTTTTCATAATTCTTTGACTTGCTGATGTGTCAAAGATACTAAAACCGCTTGTATATCCTATTTTTTCTGCGTGTCTATACAATATTTTGGTGCAAAGCGCATGGAAAGTAGACACCCACACATCGCTGCTGCCTATCATAGCTTGCAACCTTTCTTTCATTTCAGATGTGGCTTTATTGGTAAAAGTTATTGCTAAAATATTATATGGATACACATTTTTTTCTTGAACAAGGTACACCACTCTATGTGTTAGCACCCGTGTTTTACCGCTGCCAGCCCCTGCAAAAACAACCACAGCGCCCTCAGTGTCCATGGCTGCCTTTCTTTGCGTTTCGTTGAGGCAATTTAAATCTAACATTTATATATATTCCTTTGGTATGTATAGCTCTTTAAAAATGTTTATTGCATAGGTGTCGGTCATGCTTGCAATAAAATCAGTGACAAATATAGTAGCGTTATCGCTAAATACATAGTTTTTAGGCACTTCGCCAGGATACTTTAGAAAATGCCTAAATAGTGTAGATATCATTCTGTCTGCCTTTAAGTTTAGCATTTCTCCCTGAGTGGAATTATAGACATAATCAAACATAAACTCTCTTAGCTTATTCATATAGTAAGAGCCTTCTTTACTTAGCATAATATCAGGCTTTTGGTAAGAGTTTTTTATCATATCGCTAACTAGAGTATTTATTCTTTCTCCTTGCGTTCTACCTAAAAACTCAACACAATCTTTAGGCAGGTCTTCATCCTTTAATACCCCTGCTCTAATGGCATCATTTATATCGTGATTAATGTAAGCTATTCTGTCAGCACAAGACACAATTTTTGCTTCTAAAGTAGATGGGTTGCCCTTAGAGGTATGGTTAAGTATGCCATCTCTAACCTCAAAAGTAAGGTTAAGTCCTTTGCCTTCGTTTTCTAAAAACTCTACCACTCTTAGACTTTGCTCATTGTGATAAAAATGCCCTGTTAATGAATTTAATACCCTTTCGCCTGCGTGTCCAAAAGGCGTATGTCCTAAATCGTGCCCAAGAGCAATAGCTTCTGTAAGGTCTTCATTAAGACATAACGCTCTTGCTATGGTACGGGCTATTTGCGTTACTTCCAAAGTATGAGTAAGTCTTGTTCTATAATGGTCGCCATTGGCGCTTAAAAACACCTGTGTTTTGTGCTTTAATCTTCTAAAAGCTTTACAATGAATAATCCTGTCACGGTCGCGTTGAAATTCAGTACGATAAGGACACGGCTCGATAGCGACCGCCCTGCCCTTCGTATTTTCACTTTTAGTTGCGTACTTTGACAAGAAAATTCTTTCAAATTCTAGTTGTTCAGACTTCATTTTTCTCCACAAATCATTTAAAAATATTAATTATATTATACCTCAGATACCCCTTTTTTGCAAGCGCCTTAATAATATGCTAAAGCAAAAAAAGAGCCGACAAAAATTTGTCGGCTCTTACTTTAACTAAAACTTGAAGTTTAATTTTTTACTTTTGCTTTATTGCCGCATGAGCTGCTGCAAGGATAGCAATTGGTACGCGGAAAGGTGAGCAAGAAACATAATCTAATCCTATTTCGTTGCAGAATTCTACCGTTGCTGGGTCGCCGCCATGCTCGCCGCAAATACCGCATTTTAAGTCAGCTTTTGTTGCTCTGCCGTCGGCTATTGCCATCTTCATAAGCTTGCCTACGCCGATTTGGTCAACTTTTTGGAATGGGTCTTGTTCAAATATCTTTTTAGCATAATAATCTTCCAAGAACTTAGCAGCGTCATCACGGCTAAAGCCATATGTCATTTGTGTTAGGTCGTTTGTTCCAAAGCTAAAGAAGTCTGCTTCTTTTGCAATTTCGTCAGCAGTTAGAGCTGCTCTTGGGATTTCAATCATAGTTCCTACATGGTACTCAATCTTTTCTCCTCTTTCAGCCATAACAGCTTCTGCAGTTTCTACTACGATATCTTTTACATACTTCAATTCTTTAACATCGCCAACTAAAGGAATCATAATTTCTGGTATTACAGTTGCGCCTTTTGCTTTTCTGTTAAGAGCAGCCTCAATAACAGCCTTAGTTTGCATTGCTGCAATTTCAGGATATGTTATGGAAAGACGGCAACCACGATGTCCTAACATAGGGTTAACTTCGTGAAGTTCTTCGATAATTGCATTAAGTTTGTCAAAGCTCATATTCATTTGCTCTGCAAGCACCTTAATGTCTTCCTTTTTGCTAGGCAAGAACTCATGTAGAGGCGGGTCTAAGAAACGAATGGTAACAGGATATTCGCCCATCGCTTCATATAGCTCTTCAAAGTCTTTTCTTTGCATAGGAAGTAATTTTGCCAAAGCTTTTTCTCTTTGCTCAGCGTTTTCAGCAACTATCATTTCTCTAACAGCTAGTATTCTGTCTTCAGCAAAGAACATATGCTCAGTACGGCAAAGCCCTATTCCTTCCGCGCCAAACTTTCTAGCTGTTTTTGCTTCGTGCGGAGCGTCAGCATTTGTTCTAACCTTTAGCGTTCTAACTTCGTCAGCCCATTTCATAATGGTCTCAAAATATCCTGAAATTTCTGCCTCAGTGGTAGGTATCTTACCCTCGTAAACATTACCAGTTGAGCCATCTAGTGATAAATAGTCATCAGAGGTATAAACTTTGTCGCCAACGGTCAATGTTTTGGCTTCTTCGTCAATAATTAGCGCAGAGCAACCTGCCACACAGCATCTACCCATTCCGCGCGCAACAACTGCCGCGTGAGAAGTGCCGCCGCCGCGACCTGTTAGTATACCCTTAGCTACATTCATTCCTTCAATATCTTCTGCTGAAGTCTCTAGTCTTACCAATAGAACAGGTTCAGTTTGCGCCCTTTCCATTGCTTCTTCTGCCGTGAACGCAATCTTACCGCAGGCAGCGCCAGGACTTGCTGCAAGACCAGTTGCAATAGGTTTTGCTACCTTTAATGCCTTTTGCTCAAAGGTGGGGTGCAAAAGTTCGTCAAGCTGTTTTGGGTCTATCTTTAATAGCGCTTCTTCTTTGGTAACAAGCCCTTCTTCCACTAGCTCACAAGCAATGCGGATAGCTGCGTTGGCTGTTCTTTTGCCGTTACGGGTTTGTAGCATATAAAGTTTGCCTTCTTCAATGGTAAACTCCATATCTTGCATATCCTTAAAGTATTGTTCTAATTTGTTGCTATAGCTTACAAATTCGTCATAAACAGCTTTGTTTGTTTCTTTTAGGTGGTCTATTGTTAAAGGAGTACGGATACCTGCAACAACATCTTCGCCTTGAGAATTCATAAGGTATTCTCCATAGAGCTTCTTTTCGCCAGTTGAGGGGTCGCGAGTAAACGCAACACCTGTTCCGCTGGTTTCTCCCATGTTACCAAATACCATTGCTTGAACATTGACAGCAGTACCCCAACTGCTTGGAATATCATTCATTCTGCGATACGCAATAGCTCTTGGGTTGTCCCAGCTCCTAAATACTGCTTCAATAGCTCCAACAAGTTGCTCTTTGGGGTCTTGAGGGAATTCTTCACCTTTTTCTCTCTTGTAATAGTCTTTGAATATCTTGATAAGTTCCATCAAATCTTCTGCTGTGAACTCCGTATCTAGAGAAATGCCTCTCTTTTCTTTTTCTTGGTCAATAACAACTTCAAAGAAACCTTTACCTAGTCCGCAAACAACATCGCTGTACATTTGTATAAATCTGCGATAGCAGTCATAAGCAAATCTGGGATTATTGGTCTTTTTTGCAAGGCCCTTAACGCTAATATCGGTAAGTCCAAGGTTTAAGATAGTATCCATCATACCCGGCATACTAGCTCTTGAACCGCTTCTAACGCTTACCAAGAAAGGATTTTCTTCATCTCCGAATTTCTTTCCTGTTTCTTTCTCTAACGCAGCTAAACTTTCAAAAACTTGAGCAATAATATCTTTATCTATTACCTTGCCGTCCTCGTAATACTTGGTACAAGCCTCTGTGGTGATGATAAAACCTTGAGGCACTGGCATACCAAGGCTTGTCATCATAGCTAGGTTTGCGCCTTTTCCGCCAAACTTTTCCCTGTTGCCGTCTGCTTCTCTGAATAAATAAACAAATTTAGTCATCAAAATTTCTCCTTTTATTTTATTTTTGTGATAAAAAAATTAAATCATTGACATTATACTAAAATATTCCATTTTTTACAAGCAAAAAACTACTACCTTAACAATAAAATAATTTATAATTAATAAC
>FZPS01000059.1_pt491 | contig 14900 bp, 12 predicted proteins | sample 1817821 | NCBI WGS metagenome assembly FZPS01 (sample SAMEA104158645, study PRJEB21678) | metagenome | place: Germany | collected 2015-04-21 | reverse complement strand
GCCATGAAACAAGTAGTCGACTGGTTTGCGGGTTTATCAGACGGAACAAAAACAATGATAGTAACAATCCTAGCGGCAACTGCAGCACTAGCTCCACTTTTAATGTTAGGAGGAAAACTACTAACGGGACTAGCATCATTAAAGGCAAGTCTGGCTGGATTAAAAACAGCACTAGCTGGATTAATGGCAAACCCGATCGTTGCAATTGTCGCAGTGATCTCCGCACTTTTAGTGCTACTTTACAGCAAAAATGAAGCGTTCCGTAATTCAGTAAATAACCTAGTTCAAACCACATATATGGTCCAAAAAAATCTATATATTTAGGATATACATACAAATACTCTTTAGACTTATACTCTAAAAGTAATATACCTAAATAATAATCTACATTTTCCAAATAAAGTAATTCTATATTTTTAAAATAAAAAGTATTTTTAAAGAGAGCGAACTCTTTAGTCTCCTTATTGCCAATATAAAGAGTGTCAATACAAAAATTAATTTTCTCATCTATAGAGTCACTATACCCACTATGAATGCCATAAGAGTATAATAATTTAACATCTTTATTCGTTTGAGTAAAGCCATCTACATAAGTAAATAGTAAGAGGAATGATAGTAATATTTTGATTGTTTTTTTCATATGTTATTTTATGGGATTACCGTTAAAAGTTGAGGGATTTTAAACATAGGAAAATAATTGTTGATTGGATGTTTTCTTCTTTTCAAAAGAATATCCCCAATTTAAAGCTACAAACAAAACGATTATGCCATATTTTATTTTCATATTCTATTTTTGATAATCCTATATATCATTGCATAAATTGTGAGTCAATTCTATCATAAGGAAGAATCTAAAAAAGTTCTTGTTCGGAAGGATAACCCTGTAGAATATTTATTATCTTTTTTATCTGTTCTAACTTGAAACGATAAGGTAGTGTTCTATAAGAACTATCTTCTTCCATCTGCATTTCCAATTGCTCCTTTGTGAAAACAGCTAACTGAAGAGGTGTTAGCGACGTATCACCATAGGTACTGTAAAAATATGGATGTTTGGACTCTGTTTTAACATCGAGCAAATAACTATTTCTTTTAATTATTCTTTTTACAAGTTCAATATCTACATTTACTATTGCTGCATATAAGAGATTATGACCACTATAGATCTCCATTTGAGGAAATATGGACAGCAACACTTTTTCTGCTTCATACGAAGGGACAGTTTCTGCCAAGTCTCTATCCCATTCATCTATATCTCGTATGGGATACATTTGCTCAAGTAATTCTTCTATATTAGTTTTATCTATTATTTCAATCAAGTACAGCAAGCAGTCTTTATCAATACTTTCACTTGCGACATAAGATAACAATACCTTTTCCGGTTTATAGTCAAGAAGAGCATTATCTTCAAAATAATCAGGATTACTATACAACTGTTGATATAGGAAAATCAGGCTGACAGGGTTCACTCCCCAATCTGTACTAGCATATATCAACCTAGATAACATCAATCTATTTAGTTTATATCCTTTATTTAAAATATGCTTTAAAACATTTAATAAATGGATGTTTTCTTCTTCTAAAGATTTAACCTCGGATGTTATACTATCAATATTAATCTGGAATTTTGAAACTGCTTTTTCTTTATTCTCATTGAGGAATTCTCTTCGACTCTCCCTTTCTATAGTTGCCAATAGCCAAATAGCATTCCCATAAATATGTTCTGTATGTCCGCTTGAGTAATAGTATCCTATTTTATTTCTATGAAGAGACGCATTTGAAGCATGATACCTATCGGCTAAAAACATATTCTCTCTCAAACAGTAATAAATTATCTTGGTAAAGATATCATCTTGCTTTTTATCATCTTTAAATTCATACGTGTATTCTTCAGGAAGCTCAAAGTCAACTTTATTGATAAGCATTGAATCTATAGCATTAATATTTCCACTCTTTATGAACTCTTCCCATTCCCTCATATTGAGTTTATTCATTTTCATTCCTGAATTTTCACTAAAAATATAGGAAAATGAATTTACAATAAAAAATAGTATCAGGATTCTAATATTCATTGTGCATCAGTATTAAAAAACACTTGTATAGATTTTTTGTCATACTCTTCTGGTAATTGAAGAATCTTATTCATTTCTATAGTTTCAAATATATCGGAAACTCTTAATGTGATAAAGATAGTTTATTTTCCAACTCCTTAACTCATTCTTCGTTGTTGTTTTTGTTTAATCTGCTTTACTCTAATTTTCTCTTACACTTCCTTGTGCTTTAGTCTAAATCAGTCACAATATTTTACCATTGATACCTAATACTAACTTGTCAGGATTGTGATGTCCTTTAAATAGCTGTAATTTATCATTCTGTACGCTGAAAGATTGCTTGTGTTCGGTTGTATGAAGCTTGTCTGTAATAGCAGCTGTTTTACCCTTGAAAAGTCGTTTAATTGAGTCCTAATACTTCGATTGTTTTCTCTTCATTTAGAATGGCATTTGATATCCTATGATGTATTCTTACCTGTGTTTTGTGTGGATTATTTGCATAATTATTTGCATTCTCATAATCAGAAGTGAAATAAAAGCCAGAGCCTATTATTCCTTGATCTATCGCTTTGTCTATAAACCTTTTGTTAAATGCATCAAAGTCGCTTTGAGTAGAGTGATAAACTACCATTGGCTCTCCATTTTCATCCACAACTTTGCTGCTGTTTGTTTGTAGAATAGAGATGAGTTTTGTATCTTTAATCTCGGAAAGGGGACTCTTTTCAATTTCAAACGTGGGAGATAAAGCGTCAATGTAATTGAGAAGATTTCCTTTTCCTATTTCAGTTAGAGAGTGATCATAATATTTACTCGATCCTTTAACGCCAATCGTTATTTTAACTGTATAATCAGCTTCTCCTATTTTCGCCCCAACCACATAGTAACGATAACTATGACATTTCTTGTTTTGTTTTTGGTTAGGCAGCTTCCCGATAAAAAGGATTAATTCTAAAAAGCCCCAAAAATACACATATTTGTATCTAAATCGTTACCTGTTTCATTTTTGGATAAAAACAGCAACGATTCAAAGGAACAGAACTACCAATATAAGTACCTTCATACAGACGGAGAACTATTCTCTGCAATCGCTAAATCACTGGAAGAATGCAGAAAAAAGCGAGATGAATGGCTATCCAAAAAAACGTGAATAACATAAGACGGGCGATTTTTCGATTGTTACTTTTTTCATGACTTTTTAATTGGTGGGGTGAAAAAGAATTCTACGACTAGTCCAAATTATTTCTCAACTTTTTTATATATAATTAATATTGCCCGGTCGTTTTTAGTTATATTGCCTCCTTAATTCTCTTAATCGAGTTCACTAAACCACCTTTGTACTTATCAATCATCTGATACTGCCCGATATTTATTAAAGGTTTATTCTTGCCATGAAAATCGCTTCCGCACGTCATCAAACAGTTCCTTTTTAGCGCAATAGAAGCGAAGTAATCCGCTTGATTCAAGCTGTGGTAATTGTTGAATACTTCCAGACCTGCTGCGCCTTCGTTCAATAGCTCTTCTACTGTTTTCTCCCGTCCTTTCAGATTAAGTCCGGGGTGAGCTATGATGGGGATTCCTCCGTTATCTCTGACAACCTTGATGGCATCGTGATAATCCATAAACTGAATGGGGACATAAGCAGGTTTGCCTTGTGCAAAATAGTCCAGATAAAAATTAATGTAAGGCATATCGCTTCTTTCGCCTCCTTCCATGTAGGGTAGAAGCAAGTGAGTGTAATATCTGGGATCAGACAGCATTATCTCTGCGATTAATTCGGCCGAGGGTAAGATTCCCTCGGCTTTTGATAATACAGTTTCGGCATCTATCACAAAACCCAATCGGCATAGATTGTGAATCATTTGTCCGAAAGAATCCATTACTTTTGTATAAACCTCTTTTTCTATTTTTACAAAATCTTCCGATTGCCAATTAACATGATATCCTAATACGTGCAGGTTTGTCTCTTTATAATTACAATCTATTTCTATTCCTGCGACATATTTAATCCCTTTTTGTTCTGCCTCAAGTGTAGCCTCCTTATTCCCTTTCACAGAATTATGGTCAGTAATGGAAAAGAACTCTATGCCGTTCTTTTGGCAAAGTGTTACGATATCGGCAATTTCAAGCTCACCATCGTTACTGTATTTGGAGTGAATGTGTAGATCTATCATTTTATTTGATTAAAGATTGCTATTTTTATTCCGCATTCTCTTTTAACCATTTCAGTCGACGTTGGTCGGGTAGATGTTTTACCGAGAAATTCTCAAATTTAGCATTAAACCCATTGCCATCAGGACAAGCGCCCATTAAGCCGACCATAACAGGGCAATTGTCTTGCAACCATGCGTTTCGCATCATTACATAGTTTTTATCATCGAAAGAGTAAAATACTTCGACTGCATCCAATCGCCTAACTGCCTTTATCCATATAAACGGTACAGGCTTATCTAAGGTGATTACGCTCCAATCGCTTGTTTTATGGGTTACAACCGTACTGAGGTTGTATTTGCCATCTACAAACTCTATCCCTGCCTTTATGTAATTCTCATGGTCTATGCGCAACATCAGACCTGACTGATCGAACCTTACCTTATACTCGCCTGATATTTTTACTTTTACCTCAAATTCACCGCCATAAGTACCATAAAGGAAAGGGGCGTCATCGACCGTGAATCCGTAATGTGAAATACGCCAGTAATCACTTTGAGGAGTTACATACATGGAAAGTGTATTGTCTTTAACTTCCCAATTCTCCGGTTCATTGAACCATTGCATTTTTTCCAGACTTTGTGCCATACAAGTATACATAGTGACAATCATTAATCCACTTAATAATACGATTTTTTTCATTTATTTTCTTTTTTATAATCAAACAACAATGAATCAATAGAAAAATTACCTCCTGCCAATAATTCAACAAACAATAGATTCCCCAAAAAAAGTAATGGTAGAGACAACGTCTCAAAATCATCATACCAAATATTCGGAATGACAAAAGGGTTATTGATATGCCTGTTCCTGAAACGGACTTATTGCAAAAAAATGAATTTTATTCATTTTATCATGAGTTTATGTATCTGTGAATTAAAATCAAATTCTCCGAATGATACGGCAGGGATTTCCGGTAGTCAATGACCTTGCCGGAATGCCTTTCTTTACCACACTTCCTTCCTCTATGACGCAATTCATATTGGAGAAAGAATCATCTCCGATTTCAACATTATAGTCATAATCACCATAGAAAGGCGGTTCTATTATGATATCATTTCCAACCTTTCCCAATAAATTACGGAGAGGGTTATCACGCTTCTTCGTTTGTGAAGGACTTTGATGGTTCAGTTCATAACAATTCTCCTTACAAGCTGCTTTTTCTGAGAGTCGTTCCGCATCATCATTGGCATCGTATAATTCACCTACTTTTGCTTTCTCTTCTTCACTTTCCATATCCTTCCATCAGATGAATAATCATAATTTATTTACCTTTACAAAGATAAATCATTTGTAGAGAGAGCACAATACTGATTAATAACCATTTTTATCGCATAAAAATGAATATAGTTTCCACATTAAACGAAGAACTTTTAAAACAGCCGTTCTCTGAGAGCATGGGAGAATCGGATCTGCTTTCAAAGTATCAACAAATTGCTTATGGATATTCTTTGATTGAGAACTCGATAGCTGTTCTGAGTGATATGAAAGCTAATCAAAGCTATATATACAATGGCGGTGTTGCAGAAACATTAGGTGTTGCGGAAAAAGGCAGTACAAAGAAGATCAACTCAATATGGGAAGAAAATATTTTTGAAAAGATCCATCCTGAGGACCTTCTTAAAAAGCATTCATTAGAACTTCAATTCTTCCATCTATTAAAGCCCATGTCGGTAAAAGATCGTTCGGATTATTACGTCAAAAGCGAAATGCGCATGAAAAATAATGAGGGGAAATATATAGCAGTACAACACCGGATGTTTTATATAAGTGGCTGCATTATCGGTAACTTATGGTTATCGCTTTGCCTCTATGACCTTATAGGTGAGAAACAGGAACATGAGATATCTGATGGAACAATAATAAACTCAACCACAGGGGAAATTCTTCGGCCTGACAAGAATAAGTGCAGTAAAATTTTATCGAAAAGGGAAAAAGAGGTATTACAATTAATAGAGAAAGGAAAAGCAAGTATAGAAATAGCAGATATACTGCATATTAGTAAAAATACGGTAAGCAGACACCGGCAAAACATACTGGAGAAGTTAAGAGTGAAAAACTCTATTGAGGCATGCCGAATAGCAAAAATAATGAATATAATTTAAGCATAATAGATTATTTTCTAATTATATGAGTGTTTTAAGCAGGTTATAGGGAGGGTTGCAAAACGACATAAGGCGAACCACGCTTCACAACGGTAAAGCACCGAGCAATGATTTTAGCTTTTACAGCGTTGTCGATGGATGATTTCTGTTTTTCTTCTTTCAATTTCCGCTGATAATAGGCTTTGATTAGCGGCTCGAAATTGATAGCAGACATAATCGAACGGGTAGGGGGGGACCTTTATCTTACGGTTGCAATACTCGATACTTGAATTTTCCTTCTGATGCTGATGCCGAAAGAATGTTCAAAAGGAGCGAAACCGGGATGATAGGTAAATCTCCGTTGCTCTGAAAAGTTTTCAAAGTTATTGATTGAACAGATCATTGCCGTAGCAGTTATGATGGGTACACCCTTAATGCTACATAACAATTTATAGTTCAGGTAAAAGAAATGTCAGAACTGACCATCACTCGTATACGCCTTTTTATACCGTTAATCTGTTCCACCAAAGTGTTTTTTCCAAATCCTGATAGCTTTCCAAGTGTACATTTTCCAAAATATAATTAAAAGTATCAGTCTTGATCTGTTTTGTTTCAATGGGCTTACCTATCCGTTATTCTTCAGAATAATAAATGCGTGGATTAGCTACGGATCTGTTTTGTGCGTATGCGCTCATAGATAATAGAATTGTTGTTGGTAATAGAAACTGCCCATTAGAAATTGGGGAGTAATTCTAAACAGGTTCTTAATCTTATACAAAGAAAGGGTTAGAGTTTAAAAACTAAACTCTAAGCCAAGTCGTAACTTACACACTTAAAGGACTGGTCCCCAATAAAAAACCAAGCTATGGGGTTACATACTCTACTTCATGCGCTTCTGTTTTCTGTGGTATTTCCAGACTATGGAGCATTTTATCCAAAATGTTTTCGGGTAGAGGATATTCTCGATTTCGATTTTGAGTACGCCAAACCCTGTAAGGCTTTTCAACATAGACAATCGATACATAAGCGTCATAATCTACGAAAAGGTCAACAAGCTGTTTTCGCATCAAAGTAGTAATATTGGTAGCATTCCATATGAAATCTTGCCCTCTTCTAAGATATGTCTTAGCTTCTTCCTTAGCCTCTTGTATAACCCAGCCATTCCTTTTTTTATCAGTCGGACTGATTTTATGTTTTCTGCGTATAGCATCTAAACTAATTGTGGGAATATCCAAATCCAGTGAATGGATATAATAATCTTTACCCATACCAGGAAGTCCGGATAAGAGGATCACTTTCGATTTGAAATTTTCGAATGGAGCATAATCGGCATAAGCATCTTCAGTGTTGAAGTAATGGTAGCGTCCTGCGAGCGATGCAAATTTCCGTTCATTATCCCAGCAATCTTGCTCTTTACAATAGAGTTCAAACAGATCGAGTGAATAAAGTAAACTATCCAAGTCGTTGCAGATGCGACCTCTGGCATCCGCTTCGGCAATCATCTTCAGATATTGCATATTTACTCGAAGTGAAGCTTCCAATACTTTCTTCTGGGGATTGGCTTTTTCCAGTAACCATAAAGGCAATCCATGCAGTCGCACAAGAGCTGTTATTTGTTCGCGTATAGCGAAGGGAGTTTCAAAGTCACGGAATAGAATTTCCCTTGCCGTCTTTTCTCCTTTGCGTGCATGTCCCAAAGCTGATATATTTCCATTTCCTTCATCCAGTGATGTCGAACGTTTTTCTATGTCGTGCATCAAGGCTGCAGTCCACAGGATTTCCTTATTTTGTTCATCCAGACTCTTAAAAGCCGGTAGCTTGGATAATTCTTCGATGACCATCTGAGTATGTATAGCAACATTCCCTTCCGCATGGTATCTTTTATGCTGATCAACATATTGCATATCAGCAACCCACGGAAATTGCTTTTCCAGAGCCGCCCAATCTTTATTATCAGTTAGTTTCCAAATCATTTCTTTCCCTCCTTCCCAAAATTAAATTCCCAAACTAATTTTGCTCGTTTCCAATTTCTGGTCCAATGTTCATCAGTTTTCACATGTCCTTTACGAACATACTTAAAAACATTGTGCTGAAACTCCGAAACCGGATATTCTTCTTTATTCCGGTAAACAACACCCTCTCGCGTACAATCCTCGAAAATAAACGGATCGTTAGATCCAAATACACTTACTTCTTCTGCAAAAGAAACAATCTTGCTTTGAAGACTTTCTTCCGTCAAATCAGAAACTTTATCTATTTCCAATTCAGGAACGGTAGGTAAGTCAAACAATGAAGCATAGAACTTAACCTCGTCCCACGAAAGCCACATATCTTTTATTCGAACGGCAAATACAAAACAATATTCTTCCAATCGTTTATATTCTATAGAATGCACCGCATAGAGATTTTCGCCAAAGAATTCAAGATCGCCTAGATCGTGTTTCATCAATTCCCATCTTTCTCTCAATTGAGCGGTCCAGGGAGAAGTCGTGGGTGCTGCGTGCGAACGAGCATATACACCCATACTATTCAGGCAATTATTTTCTCCATCCAGTTTTTCTGTATACACTAAAGTATCAAATCTTTGTATATCGTTCCAATAGGTATGATTAAATCGGTCGTCGCTAGTTGTTCCCGGAGAAAAAGGGAAGTGATAGGTGCGACCATATTTTTGTGATCTCATAATCGTAATTATTTCGTTTATAAATAGATGAATTTCAGGTCTGATAGCTTTGTTACTACCAGACTAATAAAAACAGGGTACGTATCCCTTATGAGACAAACAATTACATGATTTCTAGTTTTAACGGGTTGTCAACTTTGTTTTTTATTACCTTCTTCTTAAGTCAATGGCTGCTGAATAATCTTCACGGGGTTGCCTCGTTGCAGATTGTTGTGATTACTCCAATTGGCTTGAGCCTCTTGCATGATTTGTTCCTCTCTCCAAGCAGAAAGCTTAATCAGCAAACGTTCGGTTGCCAGCTTCTTATTCTGCATTTGCGAGCGTTGATCCGAAGCCGTCACACTCAGTCCCGAAGGAGCATGTATTGCCCGAACAGCCGATTCGGTCTTGTTTACGTGCTGCCCTCCGGGACCTGAAGAACGCAAAGTCTGATAGGTGATGTGTCGCGTATCGACTGCACTCAATTCACTTGGAGTAAAAGACTTTACCCCAACAAACCAGTTCTTGCGTTTATGATGGATGCGATAAGGACTTTGTGCTATCCATTGAATAGTACCTTCCCATTCATCAATCATCACCTCAATTTTATTGCCTTCGAGCGAAACGATTGTCGAAAACAAGGTGCGATTCATTTCACCCTCTTCACGTTCAATAACCTCTGCTATTAGTCCAAGTTTTCGAGCTTGTATTAATATCTTTTCCAATACTAATGCTACTACACGACAGCATTCGGCAGGACCACGCCCTGAAGTGATTTGTAGATATATTTTATTATTCATCTTTTTTCTTGTTGTTTAATTCAATTAATCTGTTTAATACTAATTGATCTTGATCTAGCTTTTCTTCTAAAAGTTCTAGATCTGCTACTAGTTTAATGAAAACTTCAATATCAGTTATGCCCTGTAAAAATCGAAGATCAATGTAATAGCCGGACTTTTTATGTCTAAAAAATTCTACATCCCATAGCTCAGTTTTGATGAATCCATCTTTGTAATGGTATTTGTAAGGCTCATACTTTTGAATATTGCGCCTAAAATAATTGACCTTTGCAAAACATAGTTTATATATTCTGAATATGATGATGATCAAATCATTTTTCTGAAAAAAAGAATCCTTGAACATCAATTGTTCGTGAGCATTTTCTTTATTGATATACCAGTAGTTATCGGTATTCAGCTTTAATCCATACTTGTGGATCAACTGCTCTTTTCCTGTGTATAAATCTATCATTTTTTTACTCCTTATTCATTCTTACTATCCGTGGCATAAATCTGCCATGAATTTCCACTAACTCTTTTTGTGCAGGCATTACCTGATCGATGTCTTTATATGCCCAAGGCATTTCCTCTACGCTGCCACCAATTAGTGTTACCCTGTTTTGTGACAACAGCTTTTTTAAGCTGGATTTAGTGAACTGCTCTTTGGCCTTTTGACGCGACATGGCTCTGCCAGCTCCGTGCGAAGCCGAATAGAGAGATTCTTGTACTCCCTTTCCACAAACCAGATAACCCGCCGTTGCCATGCTTCCCGGTATAAATCCTGCCACCCCTTTTCCTGCCGGAGTAGCCCCTTTCCGATGTACAATGGCATATTGATTGGGTGCAATCTCTTCCCGCCAAGCGAAGTTGTGATGATTATTCACATTACCCAAGACTTTCAAACCAAGCGCTTTGGTTAGGTTCTTGTGTATTTGTTCGTGACAAGCACGGGCAAAATCACCTGCCAGATTCATACTTAGCCAATATTCCTGTCCTTCTTCACTGTCAAGGTCAAGCCAGGCAAAATGTTGAGCCTCTCTCGGTAGCTTACATCTTTCGCGGGCAATATCACTATAATGACGGGCAATTGCAGCTCCCATGCCTCGAGAACCCGAGTGAGAAAGCAATGCAACATAAGTTCCCGACGGAAGATTCATCACATTGTCCTCAAAAAGTTCAATTTCACCAAACTCCACAAAATGGTTTCCACCTCCTGATGAGCCTAATTGTCGAACTGCTTTACCGTGTAGCTGTCTCAACAAAGGGGTAAGCCGGAATTCATTTCTATTCAGTATTTCATGCTCTTGTTCAAAAGTCAGTCCGCCATCCATGCCAAAGTGTGTATACTCTTTCAATGCTTCTTTGATCTGATGTGAGTAACGGGTCGTAAAGTCTGCTTTAGCATCCAGAATGCTCAGACTCATCCGACAACCTATATCTACTCCCACGGCATAGGGTATTATCGCATTTTCAACTGCTAACACTCCGCCAATTGGCAGACCATAACCAGCATGGGCATCCGGCATCAATGCTCCACCTACTGCGATAGGTAATCGCATAGCCAGGTTCATTTGTTGCTTTGCCAAACTTTCTATGAACTTTCTACCGTAAGTTTTATAGGCTAATGGTTCATCTAAGAGATCATATACAGAGAAAGATCCTTCGATGTTTGTCGGCGAAAAATGCTCTGCCAATTTACCCCAGACTTCATTATATTTATATTCTTCAGGATTCTCCCTAATATCAATTAAAGTTGCTGTTATCTGATCTTTAGTATTGTGCTTGCAATGCTTGCTGATGATATTGATTGCCAGACTTCGAGCTATATTGTTGGTATATCCTAGTTTACTTAATTCTTTTGGTCGTATTCCCATAATTCTTTTTCTTTTGTATGGATGCATCTGATTCTACTCTTGCGAAGCATAATATCAGCACGCATAGCCCAATCTTGCCAATGACAAAATTGTCCATATTCAAAGCGTTAAAATGATTTAGCGTAGTATTAAGAGGATATATCAATCCACTACTGATAAATCGATAATTTAAAATGTTTAATGATTAGTTTGGAATCAATCGAATACTACTATCCTTGTGCAGCCGTAGTCTGATAGTATGAAATAATATCAAATGGTTAAAGCTCTTCATCCCGATGAGCTAACTTGATTCCTAAGATTGTGTTTTATTTCTTGACCAACATAATTGTACCCTTTCCTGTTTTAAGGGTTAATATCCATAATTACGGAGGCAAAGATAATTACGTTTTTTATATTAACAAATTTTTAGAGTGTGAAATTATCAATCAGCTCCCTTACAGCTCTCCGTTTTCTACTTTTAGTAGATGTAGCGTTGGTTTACAGTATAGAAATTCTTGACTGGATAATCAATTGTTGTTGAATAAAACTTAAATAAGCTCTAATTATCTTTTGTTTTTAAGTAAATCATCATTTGCTAGAATCTTATATCCTTTATCGGTATAGATACCTCGTTTTTTGTGGCGCTTGAGCTGTTTTTCAGCAAGATGTTCAGTCCTTTGGAGTCATATTCATTTCATATATTTAATCGTTTGGTATACAATTAAATATAATCATTCAATTGATAATGAGAAACTTATTTTTTTATTTAATATTAATGCACTACGGGTTGATACAACATTATTTCAATGTCATTCACTTCTCTCAATTAGAGAGAAGTGAACTCTTTTAAAAGCAAAAAAAGTCATTGGTTATTTATGATTTCCAATGACTTTTTTATGTAAAATACTATATTAACTCTCTTAGTTATTGGCTAATTGTTGCTGCATGGCTGCTGCAGCTTTTCTTCCATCGCCCATTGCCAGGATAACTGTAGCTCCTCCCCGTACAATATCCCCTCCTGCATAGATGGTAGGTATGGAAGATTGCATCTCATCATCTACGACAATTGTTCCTTTATAGCCCAATTCAAGGCCTTTAATTGATTGTGGAACAATAGGGTTAGGAGAAACTCCAATACTTACGATGGCTAAATCGATATCAACAGTTATTATATCTCCTTCAATTGGAACCGGACGTCTTCTTCCGGATTCATCCGGCTCTCCTAACTCCATTCTTTGAAGGACGACTTGTTTTACCTTACCTTGGTCATCGGCTATGTATTCAATTGGGTTGTGAAGATTTAAGAACTCGATACCCTCTTCTTTAGCGTGATGGACTTCTTCCAGACGGGCCGGCATCTCTTCTTCAGAACGGCGATAGATAATCATTGCTCTTTCTGCTCCTAATCTTTTAGCCGTACGAACAGAGTCCATAGCTGTATTACCTCCTCCAATGACAGCTACATTCTTGCCTCTTGGAACCGGAGTATCAGCATCGGCATCTGCAGCATTCATTAGGTTTACACGGGTTAGGTATTCGTTAGATGAAAGAATGTTGATGGAGTTTTCTCCGGGTATATTCATGAAGTTAGGTAGCCCGGCTCCTGAGCCAATGAAAATACCTTTATAACCTTCTTTCTTTAAATCCTCTACACTAATGGTTTTTCCTATGATACAGTCTTTTAAAAACTTAACACCCATCTTAGCCAATAGGTTGATTTCAACATCAACGATTTCATTGGGAAGACGGAACTCAGGGATTCCATATCTTAATACTCCACCTAAATCGTGAAGAGCTTCGAATACCGTAACGTCATATCCCTCTTTTATCATATCACCGGCGAATGATAATCCTGCGGGTCCGGATCCTACTACCGCTACTTTGATTCCATTCTTATTTTTGATGACAGGAACGGAAATCTCTCCACTCTCTCTCTCATAATCAGCGGCAAATCGCTCTAAATGACCGATAGCAACCGGTTTATTTTTCATTTTAACGTGGATGCATCTTGCTTCACATTGTTTTTCTTGAGGGCAAACGCGACCACAGACAGCTGGTAGTGCACTGGTTTCTTTCAATGTCTTAGCCGCTTCAATGATTTCTCCTTTTTCAATGTGTTTGATGAAACGGGGAATATCAATCTCTACAGGACAACCTTCTACACAACCGGGGTTAGCACAGTCCAAACAGCGTTGTGCCTCTCTCATGGCTTGTTCTTTACTTAACCCAAGATTGACCTCTTCTTTAAGACTGGTTGCACGGTAAACAGGATCTAAGGAGCTCATTTCGCATCGCTCTATGGCGCTTCGCTCTTTAGCTTTTATTTGTTTGCGGAGTTCAAGCCTCCATTCTGCATTTCTACTTTTATCTATTACTTCTTCAGTGGCTTCGGTCGTTATTATCTTAGGTGCAATGATCTCCTTCTTCGATTTTGTCTGATTCTCAGCAGCCGGTGTTTCCATCATCTTCTCTTCAGCACCCTTGAAGGCTCCCATCCGCTTTAACATTTCATTGAAGTCAACCTCATGCGCATCGAATTCCGGGCCGTCCACACAAACGAATTTTGTCTTTCCTCCCACGGTAACCCTGCAAGCCCCACACATACCGGTTCCATCCACCATGATCGTATTTAATGAAACCACGGTAGGAATATTGTATTTTTTAGTGAGTTCGCTGATGAATTTCATCATGATGGCCGGGCCAATGGCAAAACAGCGATCTACCTTTTCAGTATTCAAAACCTCTTCTACACCAACAGTAACCAAACCTTTCTTACCATACGAACCATCATCTGTCATAATGATGACTTCATCAGAATATTGTCTGAAGTCCTCTTCAAGAATCACTAAGTTTTTTGAACGTGCAGCAATGACAGTTATCACTCGGTTTCCCGCTTTCTTCAAGGCCTGAACAATGGGAAACATTGGCGCCATACCAACACCACCCCCTGCACAAATTACCGTACCAAAGTTTTGAATGTCAGTAGCCTGTCCCAAAGGTCCCACAATGTCGGTGATGTATTCCCCTTCATTCAAATTGCATAAACGGGTGGAAGATCGTCCTACTTTTTGTACCACCAAGGTAATGGTTCCTTTCTTGATGTCTGCATTAGCAATGGTTAGAGGCATTCTTTCTCCTTTTTCCCCCACACGAACAATCACAAAGTGACCTGCTTTTCTTGCTTTTGCAATTAAAGGAGCTTCTACCTCAAATCTATAAACTCTTTCTGATAACTGCTCTTTCTTTATAATCTTGTTCATTTGTAA
>FZPS01000213.1_pt175 | contig 14903 bp, 15 predicted proteins | sample 1817821 | NCBI WGS metagenome assembly FZPS01 (sample SAMEA104158645, study PRJEB21678) | metagenome | place: Germany | collected 2015-04-21 | reverse complement strand
GTTCTTCGCTCTGGGCAGTACTCTCACCCAAGTAATGCGCCATTGCCTGAGAAAAACTAATCTGATGGTACAACAATTTCCGCACATGTTCAAGGGTCTGGTTCTTTATGGCATCGATCTGCCCTTCGTCGAACTTGAGCTTGGAAACATCTATATAGATTCCCACATACTGCTTCTCTTCTCTGAGGGCGTATGCTATTTCGTGATACTTTATGCCCTCCTTGACACGGATGGAATCGCGGGTTTCCGCTTTGCCCGATGCCAATTGCTCGAAGCTGTACACATCTAAAATACTGGAAATATGCCGGCCAAGCATGCTGTTGTTGCAAGAGAACAATTTCTGGAAAGCCGGATTCATATGCAGGATGTGAAGATGGTCATCCAGGATAACCACGCCGTTGGGGCTGGTTTCGATTATTATGTCGGTTCGCTGTTGAGCCAGCCGCCGCATGTAAGGCATGCACATATCCGGTTCCGCCATGCCCCTGGCCACGGCGATGGCGTTTTCCCGGCAGCTCTTATAGCCGCAGGCGCCACAGTTCAGCTGCAGCGAAGGATCGCCTTTCCCGGTCTCTTCCAAGATTTCATTTATCCTGCTTTCGCTTATTTCCTCTGAAGCCACGGAGGCCGAATCATTTACGAAAGTCCCCCGGCAGTCCACCTCTTCATCTATGCTTTGCCCCTTGAGGATTCTGACTCTATTCAAATAGGAAAACAATTCATTCCTTCTTAAGAACAAATTCTTTTCATCCGGAAAGCAGGGTCCGTTAATGCAGCCTCCGGAGCAGAAAAGAGGCTCGACTACGTCAAACCCCCACTCTTCCGACGGGATATCCAACAGCTCCATCACATCCTCGCTGCCGCTTATGCACAGAACGTCCGTATCCGTTGCATCATACTGAATATCCCCCGTCTTAAGCATCCCTCCTTCGAGGGGAAAGAGCCTCGCTTGCTTCAGATCTCCCCTGTTGTCAAAACCGCTTTCGGAACAGGTGGCAAGATTGATTCCTTCCTCCTCCAACCACTTAATCAGTTCGGAGAAAGTCAGCACGCAGTCTATGACCCCTTCATGTTCGGGACGCAATGCTTCATGTTTTTTCGCCGCACATGGCCCGATGAACACCACCGCCCAGTCTTCGCCGAGCCGCCGCTTAAGCAGCTTGCCGTGGGCGATCATGGGGGAAGTGACAGGGATAAGATAATCCACGTATTCTTCCTTGTACTTTTCTATATAGTTTACTACCGCGGGACAGGCTGTGCAGATGCTGCCGTCGCCTCGATTATTAAAAGCTTGTTCGGCCACCAGCAATGCGCCTTCAGCCGTTTCCGAAATGTAACTGAAACCCAAGCGCCTCAGGGCCGAAGGAAGCCGCAGGCTCTTCCACCCGCTGAATAAAGCAGGAAAAGAAGGGGCCACGCTGACGGCCACCTTCCTTCCTGAGGACAGTAGGTTCTTCACTTCATCTATGCTCGATCGAATGGTCTTAGCACCTTGCGGACACTCTCTTACACAAGTGCCGCATTTGATGCAAAGCTCATCTTCAATATACGCCTGTCCGCCGCTGACACGGATTGCCTTGACAGGGCATACCCTGACGCAGCGGTAGCAGTCCTGACAGTTAGCTGTCAGAGTGTAAATGACATTTTCAAGATTTTTATTTCCATTTGTATTGTTTACGTTATTATATGTTAAGGCTTGCATGGATCAGGCCCCCTCAATGAATGGCTTTTTGAATCTCCTCAATCGCCTTCTCATAGGTACAACGTTCAATGGTCTTACCGTTTACTCTGATTACAGGCCCTTTCTCGCAGCGCTCCGTACAGAAGGAAGCGGTGACTTCCGTTTCGCCTTCCAGGCCTTTTTCCCTAATGTACTCCATGAGCTGGGTGTAAAGCCCTTGTGCCCCTCGCAGGAAGCAGCTGGTTCCGAAGCAAATGTTTAAATTGATGCTCTTTTCACCTTCGATTTCCGTCAGCGACACTTCTTCAGAGTGAATCCTCTTCCGATTGTTATACTCGGTGTGTAATAGCTCATGAGCTTTTTCCCGGGTCAGGTCGCCGTCATATAGTTCGCGAATGTACGGATTTTCGTGAGCGCTGTGGAACTGAAGCATCTTGTCGTTATCAAACAGTTCTCTCGCTCGGCTCTCCACTGCCATCTTCTCTTCGGTGATGGGCTGGCCGCCTCCGTTTACGCAACCGCCGCAGCAAGCCATTACTTCGATAAGATCATAGTTTTCTTCACCTCTTCTAATCTTATCGATGAGTTTACGGGCGCTTCCGAGACCGCTGACTATAGCAAGCCTGAGATCCTTGTCACCTAAACTTACATGCAGGGTCTTCACTCCTCCGTTGCTGATTTCCACAAAGCCGGTCTGTATGCCCTTGCCTTTGGACAGTTTTTCCGCCGCATAGCGGAGAACCGCTTCGCTTACACCGCCGGAACTTCCGAAAATAACTCCCGCCCCCGTTTTAAAGCCGTAGGGCATATCGAAAGAACCCGGCTCCAACTGGCTGAAGGTAAGCCCTCTCTCCCGGATCATCAGGGAAAGCTCCTGTGTGGTCAGCACGTAGTCCACGTCTTTATCTCCATCAACGCTGAACTCCGGACGGTTGGCCTCGAACTTCTTGGCCGTACAGGGCATGATGGATACTACCACCAGCTTTTCCCTCGAAATATTCAGCTCTTTTGTCAGGTAATCTTTAACCAGCGAGCCAAACATTTGCTGCGGAGAGCGGCAAGAGGAGAGGTTGGGGAGCATATCGGGATAATACTGTTCGGCAAATTTTACCCAGGCAGGGCAACAGGAGGTAAACTGAGGGAGGTTTTTTTCTGTTTGTAACCTTTCCAGGAATTCATTGCCTTCTTCGATCACCGTAAGATCTGCCGTAAATGCAGTGTCGTACACTTGATCGAAGCCCATCAAACGCAGTGCGGTAACTATTTGCCCCGTAGTTGTAGTGCCCGGTTTGTATCCAAAATACTCACCTAAGGCAACTCTGACCGCGGGTGCGATCTGAGCGACTACGTATTTCTCTTCATCATGCAATGCGTCCCAGACTTCATCTATCTGGTATTTAGGAATTAATGCTCCTACAGGGCAAACCTTGACGCATTGACCGCAGTTTACGCACTCAACCTCTCCTAATCCTTTATCGAAGCATGCCACGACTCTGGCATCCGCTCCCCTATCCGCAAAATCAAGAACGCCTACTGATTGTATTTCATCGCACACTCGTACGCAGTCGCCGCATAATACACATTTTGACGGATCCCTTATAATGGCATCCGATGAAAGATCGGGAACTTTATCCACGTTCACCTGCTTGAAGCGAATCTTGTTAATGCCCATCTGATTAGCTATTTTCTGCAGCTTACAATCCCCGCTCTTGGGGCAGGTGGTGCAGTTCTGATCGTGATTGGCCAGCATGAGCTCGACGATCATCTTCCTCATATCTCGCAGTTGCTTGGTGTTTGTTTTGATCTTCATGCCATCTGCAGGAGGCGTCGAACAGGCCGGTACTATTCCGTTTCCTTCCACATCCACCATGCACATGCGACAAGCTCCGTAAACGCTCATATCAGAATGGTAACAAAAGGTGGGTAAATCTATGTTAGCCTTTCGTACCAGTTCCAGGAGATTTCTTTCTCCGTCTATGGGTACCGTCATATTATCGATTGTTACTGTTTGTTTCTTAAACATGTAAATCACCCCGTTATCCTATCATAATCGCATTGAACTTACAGCTTTCTACGCATGCGCCGCATTTAATGCACTTTTCCTTATCAATGGTGTAGGGAACGCCTTTAGCTCCTTCGATGGCATTGACAGGACACTTCCTTGCACAAAGTCCACAGCTCTTGCACTTTTCTTCTATAACGATGTATTTCTTAAAGGCTTCACATTGATTTGCAGGGCAGCGTCCTTCAAATACGTGGGCATTATACTCCTCTCTGAAATATTTCAGCGTAGATAACACAGGGTTCGGAGCCGTCTTGCCCAGGCCGCATAGCGACCCCACTTTCACCGTTTCCGCCAGCTGTTCCAAAAGTTCCAGGGTTTCAGCGGTACCTCTTCCTTCAACGATGTCGGTAAGCAGGTTCAGCATCTGCTTAGTACCTTCACGGCATACCACGCATTTTCCGCAGGACTCGCTCTGAGTAAACTGCATGAAGAACCTGGCCACCTCCACCATGCAGGTCTGCTGGTTGATGACGACCAATCCGCCCGAACCCACCATGGCGCCGACGGACTTCAGGGTCTCATAGTCCAAAGGTAAATCCAAATGCTCTTTTGTCAGGCAGCCGCCGGAAGGTCCTCCTATCTGCACGGCTTTATAGTCCAATCCGCAATTTGTTCCGTCGTCGTTCAACACGCCGCCACCGATGTCACCGATAATCTGTCTCAAGGTGGTTCCGAAAGGTACTTCGATAAGTCCGGTATTCGTAACGTGTCCGGTCAGCGCGAAGGTTTTCGTACCCTTTGATGTGTCCATACCGATGGAGGCATAAGCCTCAGCTCCCATCTGCATGACCACGGGAACATTGGCAAAGGTTTCTACATTATTGATAACCGTAGGTTTTCCGAAGAGCCCGGCTTGTGCAGGAAAGGGAGGTTTGGGGTTAGGCATTCCGCGATTGCCTTCAATGGACGCGATCAACGCGGTTTCCTCACCGCAGACAAATGCGCCAGCCCCTTCCATGATATGAATATCGAAATCGCTGCCGGATCCGAAAACGTCTTTTCCGAGGAAACCGGATTTCCGCGCATCCTCTACGGCTATTTTCAGCCTTTGTACTGCCAGCGGATATTCCGTTCTGACATATATATATCCTTCCTGTGCTCCGACGGCTTTCGCCGCTATCAACATGCCTTCGATGACGCTGTGAGGGCATGCTTCCAGCAGACAGCGATCCATAAAGGCACCCGGATCGCCTTCATCTCCGTTACAGATTATGTATTTCACCGGATCTTCCTGAATTCTCGTCAATTCCCATTTGCGGCCCGTGGTGAATCCGCCGCCTCCGCGGCCGCGCAATCCCGACTCTATCATGAGTTTGCAGATTTCTTCTCCGGTCATTTGGGTGAAGGCCTTTTCAGCCATTGCATACCCGCCGTTTGCAATGTATTCTTCCATATCCAGGGCATCGATGTGCCCGCAAAGCTTAATGCCTAACCTGCGCTGCCTCGAATAGAAAGGGATGTCATCAGCCTTGCCGATGGGTTTATTCGTTTCCGGTGAGACATAGAGCAGTCGATCAACCGTTTCACCGTTTAGGATGGTTTTCTCGATGATCTCATCTACATCTTCTGGCTTTACTTTTATATACAGGATTCCCTGGGGATAAATGGTCACCAGGGGCCCCATCTGACAGAAGCCTTGGCAACCGCTTTTTGCCATAACGTAATCCGCTTCTTTTTCAAGCCCGACGGCAACGGATACGGAAAGACCATGCTCTTCAATTTTATTTACAAATTCCTCGTATACTTCGAGAGAGCCGTTTGCAACGCAACCTGTTCCCGCACAGATCATGATCCGCGCTTTGTATTTTGACAGATTTTCTAAATAAGCTTGTTTTCTTTCCTCTAAAGTCTTAGTTATCACCGCAAACACCTTCCTCTTCTCTGATTTTATCAACTAAAGCCAGCGTGCTTTCCGGTGTCATGGGTCCGTAGACTTTGTCATCGATCACCACGACGGGCGCAAGTCCGCAGGCTCCCAAACATGCTACGAGTTCAAGGGTAAACAACATGTCTGGGGTGGTGTTTTCCTTTGCAGTCAACCCTAAGTGTTTTTCCAAAGCATTCAATATGTCGTGTGATTTCTTTACATGGCAGGCCGTTCCGTCGCATAGCTTTATAACATGTTTTCCTTTGGGCTGCAGAGTAAAATGAGAATAGAATGTAGCTACACCGTACACTTTAGAAGGCGAAACCCCTAAAGCCGTCGATACAAATGTCATTATATCTTCCGGCAAATAGCTGTATTCTTCCTGCAGATCCTGTAAGATTGCGATTAATTTGTGAGGATTATGCTCATACTTGTCCAGTATGGCGCACACCTTATCAAATTTGGTGCCGATTCCCTCGCTCATTTTATACCTCCTCCTTCTTCTCCAGCTTTTCGCGCAGATGCTTAGATAATATTGCTAGCGATGCAGCCATGTCTTGATTTTGAACCAGCACGTGATCCGGTACATTAAGGTGAATGGGTGCGAAATTCCAGATTGCCTGAATTCCGCCGGCTATCATCTTATCGCATACCTCCTGAGCGGATTCTGCAGGTACGGTAATGATACCGATGTGAATATTGAGTCTCTTGCATACATCCGGGAGTTTATCGATGCTCAGAATCTGTTTTCCCGCTATTTCCGTGCCGATGAGTTTTTCGTCCGATTCAAACCCCATAAGTATCTTTAATCCGTATTCGCTGAATCTCGAATACGCCAGCAATGCGCTGCCCAGTCTTCCGGCCCCTGCAATGACGGCCTCATCTACGTTGTCATATCCGAGAAACTTTTCAATATCACGAATAAGCTGTTCCGTGGCAAAACCTGTTTTAGGCTTGCCGCCTGTACTGCTCACTGCCGCAAGATCTTTTCTTACCTGTACCTCGTTAAGCCTCATAGCGCTTGCGATCATGGGCGCCGAAACGTATCCGTCTTTATCCGCATAGTTTTTCAGGAAATTCAAATAGAGAGGCAACCGTTGAAGAAGCTGCTTAGAAATCGCATAAGAGCTCTTATGTTTATTGGTCATCTCTTCTCTCTCCTCGTAAACTTTCATACAGTAAAAATCAGTATTTTTTATTCGATATAATTATACTGTTAAACAATAAACAATGTCAAGCGCTATATGATAAATATTTCACATAATAATTGGGGAATTGAAAATGTATTGGAATCAGTTACATTTCGGCGCCCAGACGCCTTATTTGATGCCCGGCATAAAAAAAGTGCCTGGCGCCAAAATGCGACTTCCCCTGTCAAAACTGGTTAGTTACAAGGGTTTTGGGTATATTATTTTAATAGATAGTTACGAAAGTTGTAAAAGATGTCAAGTTGTAAAAAGTGTAAGACACCCAACGCAAGCACCAAATTCAACTGTATGTTAAGTGCCTGACACCTTTTACAACTTCCTTTTGAAACAGTACTGGGAGGTGCAGAAATGAAAAAAGATTTCCTGACGGCGGTAGCCGAAAGACGCAGCCACTATGCCATAGGCAATAAGGCGGTCACTTCAGACGAAAAAATAGCAGATATATTGGAGCAAGCTGTGCTCCATGCCCCCTCCGCATACAACTCTCAATCTACCAGAGTGATCCTGTTATTGGGAAAACACCATGATAGACTGTGGACAATATTGATGGATATTATGAGAGAGAGGTTGCCGGAAGAAAAATTCCCCAGAACGGAGAAGAAGATTAATGGCTTTAAGGCGGGCTACGGTACCATCCTGTTCTTTGAAGACATGGATGTGGTTCAAGACCTTGTTGATAAATTTCCTACTTATGCCGACAATTTCCGAAATTGGTCCCTGCAGGGAGCCGCAATAATGGAATACATAGTATGGACGGCTCTTGAAGCGGAAGGTTACGGCGCTTCTCTTCAACACTATAACGAACTGATTGCCGATGCGGTTAAAAAAGAATGGAATCTACCCGACTCCTGGCGCTTGGATGCCCAGATGCCTTTTGGCAACATCGAGGAAAAACCAGCAGATAAAAGCTTCCAACCTCTGGAAAAGCGTCTGATGATCTTCAAATAATACGAGAAAATACAAGGGGACGGTTCTTTTTGATTTCCTAAAGTATTAAACAATCAAAAAGAACCGTCCTTAATTATTTCCTATTGATTCCTAATGAGGCTTCTAGGGATTTATTTATTTTCTCGTTCAAACTTTCTAATAGCGCTCTCCAATATCATTCCCGTATACATGACCGGATCTCTCGCGGTGGAATAGGGCGGCGAATAGGCCAGATCCAGGTGGAACAGGTCCTCTGCCTTGGCTCCGAAAGTGATGGCCGTTACAAATACATCGATTCGCTTATCCACTCCATCCTCGCCGACGATCTGAGCGCCCAGAAGTCGACCGGTCTTCGCGTCGGCAACGCCCTTGATTATAATCTCTTTCCCATCCATATACGACGTCTTTGAAAGTTTTCTATCCATAGAGGTTACTACAGAATAACCTTCATTTTTCGCTTCTCTTTCGGAAAGTCCGGTAAAAGCAACTGTCATGTCGAAAACCCTGAAGATGCCCGTACCCAAAACGCCCCTGTAGGGCAGATCGCCTCCCGATACGTTGTCCCCGGCTATCCTTCCCATCTTATTTGCCGTAGTTCCCAGAGGTCTGAATACCGGTTTCCCCGTAATAATATGGATTTGTTCTGCGCAGTCACCGCATGCATAGATGCCTTTCAGGTTTGTTTCAAGCCTGTCATTTACGCGTATTGCCCCTGTGTCCCCCAGCTCTATACCTGCCTCTTTTGCAATCTCCACATTGGGGCGTACTCCCGTGGCAAGGATAACGATTTCTGCATCCAAATTTGTACCGTCTGCCAATTTAACCGCATTATCACCGATTTCTTCGACAGAAGCACCGGTTATGACGGAAACTCCCTTCTGTTTCAGATGCTCCTCAACGTGGATTGCCATATCCGGATCCAGCCCGGGAGTCACCTGATCCAGCTTCTCCACCATGGTGATCTCCATGCCTAACAATTTGAAATTCTCGCTTACTTCCTGGCCGATGAAACCGGTTCCTATAATAACCGCTTTGCGGGGATTATTTTTGTCGATATATTTTTTAACCTTAAACATGTCCTGGATGTTTCTCAAGACAAATACATTGTCGCGATCCGCTCCTTTTATGGGAGGCACCACCGCTCTTGCTCCCATTGCCAGCACAAGTCTATCGTAGCGATCTTCAAAAGTATTGCCGGTTATTAGATTTTTTACTACCAGTGTGTTCGTTTCCGGATCTATGGATATTACCTCATGTTCAGTATGCACATCCACATCGTATACCTTCTTAAAATAGGCCGGATCCCTGGGGGCAATAGACTCTATGTTTTTTACCACATCACCGATATAATAAGGAATTCCACAACCGGCATAGGAGATATATCGATCCTTCTCGTAAATTGCAATCTCCGCATCCGGCATATTTCTCCGGGCTTTTGCCGCAGCGGAGGTCCCGGCTGCCACTCCACCAATTACTACGATTCTCATTCCCTTTCCTCCCCTCTGCTCGTGTTCATCAACCGTATGTTATCCAATGCATAAATTTATAATCTATAAATGCATAGCTTATGTATAATATTCTTTATTTACCCTCATACACCGCCAAATAAGCATGAAAAACCCAGGAATAGGCAAGTTCATCCCTTCCGTCAAAAGTTTTTTTATAGTATACTTATTTTTGTTATGAGAGGAGATGGTGTGAAAACATGAGTAACAGAGTTGCTTTAATAGGCATTGTGGTCGAAAATCGCGAATCCATAAATCGTTTAAATGAGCTGTTGCACGAATACGGCGATTATATTGTAGGCCGCATGGGTATCCCCTACTCTAAACGTGATATTTCCATCATCAGCGTTGCCATAGATGCTCCCCAGGATGAGATTAGCGCTCTTTCCGGAAAACTGGGCATGCTGCCCGGCATCAGGACAAAAACTATCTATTCCAAGGTTTAGGGCTTTTTACACCGGTTATTAATCCTTAATGACAGCTCTCCTTACCAACATCCAGCTAAAGACTGCAAATAGTGCAGCGGCCAGTAAAGACGACACCATGGCATAGTAAGGGTTGGGACCGCTTAGAAGCCCGAATGCGAAGGCAACGAACCTCCAAAATGCCCTATATATCATTCCACCCGTTACCACCGCATCGAAGATTGGCAACCCTACGATCAAAATGCCTGGGACACTGATAGACACTGCAATCTTTCCCGCTTTGTTTAACCGGTAATACAAAGTTGTGATAAAGTATCCGAACATCATTGCAGCACCGGAGAGGCAAATCATGAACATGAGCTCTTCCAGAACAGGCTGAACCCCTCCTGTATTTCCTGCATAGCGCATTTCATAAAGCTGTTCAAACAAACTCCTGTATAATACGTTGTCCTTCGTCGCCACCATAGCCTTTCCGATCCACAGCATAACAGCATTTATCAGGGACATACCTATCGACAGAATCAACACCGTGATTACATACCCCTTGAACATGGTCTTTCTGGAAATGCCGTTCTGCATCATCATCCGGAAAGTTTCACGAAAAGCGTTGAGCCCGACCACGAATAGAAAAATGATGGTAGCCATCTCAAGGCCGCTGATAGTCGCGAATGTTCCCTCACCCAGCCCGGAAACCGATATGGAAAATAACACCATTACCGAAAACATCACCAAATAAAATACCGGTATAGCTATCCTGCCATCCATGATCTGGTATTTTACAGCGCTCTTTAAATTCATTTTTCCGCCTCCTTACTCGTTAGTCAGATGGATGAAGAGCTTTTGCAAATCCATCCTGCCAATTTCCATACCCGCCGGAAGAGATGCGGGATCTATCGTTCCAATCACATATGCGGTTTTCAATCCGCCCAGAGAATCCACACCCAAAACGGTTTTATCTTCGATGAAGCTATCAATTGCGGAAGCGCTTCCCGATAGGGTATAGCCTTTTGACAGGAGCTCTTCCACAGACTGATTTCGAATAATCTCTCCTTTTTTAATGATGACTACTTTTTCGATAACTCCGGACACCTCTTCAATCAGGTGGGTAGAAATCACCGCCGTGAAAGGCTTTTCGACATACTTTTGGAGAAGCGCCTTGTAGAACATATCCCTGTGGTTGGCATCAAGGCCAAGCACCGGCTCATCGAAAAACAAATATGGTGCGTTGGTGGACAAAGTGAGAATCAGTTTGAATATGGAGCCATAACCTGTTGACAGGTTTTTTATTTTCTTGTTTTGATTCAGCCCGAATTGTTTCGCCAATTTCAGGCAGTAGTCACGATCAAAATCCGGATAGAATTCCTCTGTCCATTTAATCGCATCTCTCACTTTCATTCCTTCCGGATAGAAATTCTTCTCGCCCATCATAAATATTTTCCCTTGGGCACTATCGTTCTCGATGGCAGGCTCTCCGTCCACAAAGATTTGGCCGCTGTCAGGAAAGATTCTCCCTGTAATGCAATTGAGCAGCGTGGTTTTTCCGGCTCCGTTTCGACCAAGCAAGCCGTAAATTTTATTCTCTCCAAAGAAAACGCTGACGTTTTTCAGCGCCTGCACCTCACCGTAATTCTTCGCTATATTTCTGACTTCTATGCCCCTCATCTGTCATACCCTCTTTCTATCATGGCGATGATATCCTCTTTAGCCAGCCCTAATTTCTTGGCTTCGGCAATAACCTTTTCAATATAGTCGTTATAAAACGCTTCCCTGCGTTTTCTGCGAATGGCTTCTACTGCTCCCACCCTTACGAACATGCCTACTCCCCGCTTTTTGTAAACGATGCCCTCGTCTACCAGAAGATTTATCCCTTTCAGCGCGGTGGCCGGATTGATTTTATACCTAAGGGAGATTTCCGTCGTGGAGGGAATTTGCGCCTCTTCCTCAAAGGCACCCATTAGAATGCCGTCTTCAATATACTCCGCAATCTGCAGAAATATCGGCCTTTCATCTTCAAAATGCATGGTCTGATTCCTCCTTTCCGACGTACATCCCCCTAACCCCTTGTTGATTGGTTAGTTACTTGTGTAATTAACTATATCACTAAACCAGGATTTGTCAACATGTTTTTTGTATTCGGTATCAGAACTTTTTAATTTATCATTTTAACCGGTAAAACTACCATTTAGAAATGGTTAAATCAGATCTGATATAAGCTAAAAAAATGCTTAGATCATGTTATACCCTGTTGCGTTTTAAAGAAATGAAAATTCCGATGGTGCAAAGAATCGTAAATACGACGAGGATAACCTTCATGACATGCATGACCGCAGCGGGATCGGCTTCTTCCAAGGGAATGTTGCCTAAAAAAGTAGCGACTATAAAAGTGACGATAGCCATACTGCTGCTCTGGCCCAGATTGCGCATAGTGGCCAACAGAGAAGAAGCCACCCCGTAGTCCTTGGGTTCAACACATGCCATCACTGCATTGGTGTTAGGAGAAGAGAAAAATGCAAACCCCAACCCCATTATTGCCAGATACGTGACAATCAGAACCAGATGGAGATCATCTGAAATAAAGATGAAGAGAAACAGCCCCAAAGCGCAGAGCCCCATTCCGAAAGAAGCCAGCTTGTGCGGCGATATCCGGTCGGACAGCCTGCCTGCATAAGGCGATAACAAGGCCATGATCAAAGGCTGGCTGATCAGAATGATCCCCGCCGTCTGTGAGTCAAAGCCGCGGATAAGCTGCAGATACAGCGACATCAGATATCCCAGCGCAAAGGTGGCGCCATAATTCAATAACGCCGCTAAATTTGACAGGGTGTAACTGATGTTTCTCCTAAAGAGCCTCACTTGGATTACAGGGCTTTCCACGCGAAGCTCGTGGCGAAGGAACAAAGCAAACCAGGCTATCGATAATATAATCAGATATTTGGCAAATGTATTCGTGGAATAAGAAGACAGCCCGTACATCATGCTGACTATAACTAAAACATAGAGAACGCTCCCTAAAAGATCCAGATTCCCTCTTTGCCCCTGCCATGTTCCGGATGTCCCACCCAATCCTTTTACCGCAAGGGCAAATGTTAAAATACCCGCCACAAACATCAGGGCAAAGATAGATCTCCACCCGAAGGTATGATTCAAAACGCCTCCCAATACAGGACCGATAGTCAGGCCCGTATATGTGGCGCCGATCAGATACCCCAGCACCTTCCCCCGCTTTTCAGGAGGAAAGGCGCTGATGAGAGTCGCTTGGTTCGTGGAAAAGATCATGGCGGCTCCTATACCTTGAACGACTCGGAATAAAAGAAGAACTTCTATGGAATTTGCGAAGCAGAGGACGCCGGAACAGAGAGAAAAGATCAATATGCCGATCTTCAGTATCCTTTCTCTCCCCGTAAGATCTGCCAACCGGCCGAAGGGGACCGACATGGCCGCCGCCGCAAGAATATACCCGCTGATAACCCATCCGATGGCGGCAGCTCCCGCATGGAATTCATTATCAATGGAGGGTATGGATAAGTTTAACGCGCTTCCTGTAAAGGTTGTCAAAAGAGCCGTAAATACGGCCACTAGCAATATTGCACGCCTGTTCCGTTCTAGTCCGCGATTATTAGTATCCATAGTGTATTATATGCTCCCGATTGTATTTTTCTTTCGATGTGTCCGGTTTTATGCCCTCGATTACACCACAGCTTTTTTTAACGTGACCGTTACGATTTCAGGGCAGTTGAAGAACCGAAAACCCAAATTGCCGTTTCCGATTCCCCTGCTTACGATCAGGTTCTGCTCACCGGAAGTGTAGAGCCCGCCGTCGTATTCGGGGAAAAATGTCCTTTCCGGGGAGTAAATGCCTCCGAGAAAAGGCAGGCGAATCATGCCCCCATGAACATGCCCGCTGAAGGTAAGGTCCGCGCCCCACTTAAAATAAGTATCCGCATAAAGAGGATTATGGGCAAGCAGGATACTGAACCTGCTTCCGTCATTTTCTCCGATGACTTTCTTTATTTTATCTACGCTGAAATAGTAAGTCTCAGCGTCATTTTTCACATAATCGTTGGACCTGTCACTGTAGTACCGCAGATTGAACCAGAGGCCATAAAGATCGATGCTGTCGTCTCCTCTGTTTATGACCGCTCTCTCATTGTCCAATATCTGAACACCCATCTCTTCCAGCTTGGAATGTAGATATTTCAGACTGCTGTCGCTAAGAGACTGTTCGTGATTCCCCACGATATAATAGACTTCATAATCGGCGGACAGATCACTGGCAAGGGATAGAAAAACGCCGAAATCCAGATCCGTGGAATTGACCATATCTCCGGTCAGTACTATCATGTCCGGATTCTGCCTGCGAATTTTCTCCAAAAGCTTATCGTTTCCGTTATCAAAATCCTTGCTGTGCAAGTCAGACAACTGCAGGATCCTGTATCCGTCAAAGGAGGCCGGAAGTTTACCGTACGCAAGCTCATACTCGCTTACGAGGATAAACTGATTGCTGACATATACGGTGCCGGCTGTTGCAACTATTAGGATTAGCAATATAAACAAAATCGGTCTTCTTTTTTTATGCATGAATCTCTCCGGTAAAGCTCATATTTCGGTCTATCCCCTTCCCGGGTAACATCTCGCCCAAATTCATTTCGAATTGCATTATAGCATACAATCTGTCCCGTTAAAACCGAAACCATTTGAACCTGTATTAAATATTGAAATGTAAAAGACGGGTATTATCAATTCACCCCGGTGGTAAACGGATGGATTGATAAACCCGCCCTTTCCGACTGCATTCAAGCTGCCAAAGAAGCATTAGGTGGAAAGCCCATCGCTTTCCAATCGGGAAACATGATCTTCGCCTACTAACCTGATGATCAGGCGTTCCGCATAGATCTGAGCTTCGGGAACAGAATGTTGTTCTCAAGATGTATGTGCTGGAACATATCGTTCTCCAACTCCTGTAGTTTATTGTATGTGGAGATGAAAGTATCGCAGACATCCGACGGTATTTTGTAATCGCCGGTCACTTCTCTCATCTCTTTCAAGATATCGCCCGCTGCATCATGCTCTTGCTCCAACTCTTCGATAACTCCCAGAGCGATGTTCAGGTCAGACTCAAGGTTGCTCTTCGCATAATCATTGATGGCCGGATACTGTACCGCCTCTTCTTTTGTCAAGTGGGATTCAAGGTCCATCTTTAGAATATGAAACAGTTTGTGAACCTT
>FZPS01000018.1_pt606 | contig 14905 bp, 12 predicted proteins | sample 1817821 | NCBI WGS metagenome assembly FZPS01 (sample SAMEA104158645, study PRJEB21678) | metagenome | place: Germany | collected 2015-04-21 | reverse complement strand
GCATACTCTCCTGCAATTCGGTGTTGTGGATCCGGATGCTGCCTCCGCCCAGCTCCACACCATTGAAGATGATATCGTAGGCCTTAGCACGAACCTTGTCCGGCTGAGTTTCCAGGAGGGGAAGGTCTTCGTCCATGGGACTGGTAAAGGGATGATGTCTGGCAGTATAACGCTGCTCCTCCTCATCGTATTCCAGCAGGGGGAATTCAGTAATCCACAGAAGATCCCTGACATTATCATCAAGCAGTTCCAGTTTTTCAGCCAGGTGGAGCCGTAAATGACCCAGGGAGGCAAATACTACATCATCCTTGTCGGCAACAAACAGGAGAAGGTCTCCTTCCTCTGCTTCCATGCGTTTAAGCATCGCATTCATCTCATCTTCACTGAAGAACTTGGCAATGGGAGACCTGACGCCCTCCGCAGTTACGCTTATCCAGGCCAGGCCTTTTGCCCTGTATGTCTTTACATATTCCCCCAGTGCATCTATTTCTCTTCTGGAAAATCTGCCGGCGCAGCCCTTGGCATTTATCCCGCGTACACTGCCGCCTCCGGCAACCGTGTCGGCAAAAACCTTGAAACCGCAGCCCTCTGCCAGGTCACTTATGTTTCTGAGCTCCATGCCAAAACGAGTATCCGGTTTATCCGAGCCAAAGCGTTCCATTGCTTCCCTGTATGTCATACGGCGCAGGGGAAGGGACAGTTCCAGCCCCAGTGCCCGGTGCAGCACATCTGCCAGCATTCTTTCGTTTAGTGAAATGATGTCATCTATATCCACAAAGGACATTTCGATATCCAGCTGTGTGAACTCCGGCTGTCTGTCCGCCCTCAGATCCTCATCCCTGAAGCAGCGGGCTATCTGAAAGTATTTATCAAAACCGGACAGCATCAGAAGCTGTTTGAACAGCTGAGGTGACTGGGGCAGGGCATAGAATGACCCCGGGTGAACCCGGCTGGGTACCAGGTAGTCCCTGGCTCCTTCCGGCGTGCTCTTTGTCAGCATGGGCGTTTCAATTTCCAGGAAACCCTCTTTATCCAGGAAATCCCTTAGCCATTTTGCGACCTTGTGCCTCAGAATAAGATTCTTCTGCATTTCCGGCCGGCGCAGATCCAAATAGCGGTATTTCAGACGCAGTGTCTCCGATGCATCCAGCCCGTCCTCAATATATATCGGCGGGGTTGCGGCAGTTGAAAGTATCCTTAAATCGGATGCTATCACTTCCACATCGCCATTGGGATACTTGGGATTGACAGCAGATTCTTCCCTTTCTACCACCGTACCTTGTACAGCCAGTACATACTCGCTGCGGATGGTCTGTGCCTTGTCAAAGATCTCGCCGCTCTTTTCCGCGTCAAAAACCACCTGGATAAAGCCTTCCCGATCTCTGAGATAGATGAATATAAGTTTTCCCAGATCTCTTCTGCGCTGTACCCAGCCGTTCAGCCTTACCTGCCTGCCCACCAGTTCCTTTGTTATATTGCCGCACATATGGGTTCTCCTGAGAGTGTCCATTGTTTCGCCCATCTTGTTTCCTCCTTTTACGTCAGACCCTTCTTTTTCCTCAAGTGTTGTTTTGTCAGATACCCAAAAAATCTGAAATACTGTCAAAGGGCACTGTTTCTTCCCTGCCTGTTTCCATTTCCTTAAGGCGCAGCTGTCCGGATGCCAGCTCATCATCGCCCAGTGTTCCGACAAAACGTGCACCCAGCTTGTCGGCATATTTAAACTGGGCCTTCAGACTTCGCCCTACATGATCCATATCTGAGGATATGCCTTTATCGCGCAGCTGTTTAATCAGAGTAAATGCCTTTTCCCTGGCCTTCTCACCGATAGTTGCGAAGAATACCCTGCAGACTTCGGCTTGGGGGAAATCCGTTTTCTGATTCTCCAGCACCAGCAGAAGTCTTTCAAGGCCAAGACCGAATCCAACTCCCGGAACGCTGGGACCGCCGCACTCCTCTACCAGGCCGTCATATCTTCCGCCGCCGCAGACCGTTCCCTGGGCACCAATGGAATCGGAAATAATCTCGAATACTGTTTTTGTATAATAATCCAGCCCTCTTACAATCATCGGATCTATGCTGTAACCTATCCCTGATGCATTCAGATATTTTTGGGTATCCTCAAAATGGTCCCCGCATTCCTCGCACAGATAATCCAGCATATGTGGGGCTGAGTTAATTACAGGCCGGCAGCCCTCAACCTTGCAGTCCAGTATGCGCAAGGGATTGCTTTCATAGCGGTCCTGACAGGTTGAGCACAGTTCATCAAGGTGCTTCGAAAAATATGAACGCAGAATCTCATGATAAACCGGCCTGCACTTCGGACATCCAATGCTGTTGAGTTTGACCGCCAGTCCCTGAATCCCCAGGCGATCAAGCAGAGTAATGGCAAGAGATATAACCTCCACATCCACCGATGCCTCCGATGCGCCAAAAACCTCTACTCCAAACTGGTGAAATTCCCGCTGTCTTCCGGCCTGCGGCCTTTCATAACGATAACAGGGAGTGATGTAGTACATCTTCACCGGCTGGGCATCTGCATAAAGCTTGTGCTCTATATAGGCTCTGGCTGCACCGGCTGTCCCCTCCGGCTTTAAGGTAATGCTTCGCCCGCCCTTATCCGTAAAGGTGTACATTTCCTTCTGGACTATATCCGTGCTTTCTCCAACTCCCCGCTCAAAGAGTTCAGTATGCTCAAAGACCGGCGTACGAATCTCCCGGTATCCGAAAACCCGGGTAATTTCGCGGATAGTATCCTCCATATAATGCCATTTATAAATCTCCTGAGGCAAAATATCCTTTGTACCTTTCGGAGCCTTAGTTATCATCCGTAATGCCTCCTTATCCAGCAGTCATTTAATTAACTGCCCTTAAGTATTCTCAGTTTTCTTCCTATCATTTCATCTATGCGGTACAGGTAGTCATCAAGGTTTTTGACATTTCCTATCCGCTCCAGCCTGTCCTCAGCCGGATAATATATTTTACTTGACGCTCCTGCTCCAAATGCCCATACATCCCGGCTCTCATGCATGAACTGAATGTTGTACAGGCATTCCTTGCCCGGAAGGGAGTAACCGACATTCTCCAAATGATCCAGCATGTATTTCTGCCGATATAGATAATAGGGCTCCATGCCCAGCCTGTCCATCCACTCCCTGCTGACAGAAGCCATTTCCTCAGCAATCCCCTTTCGGGAGGAATCATATTGATTAAAGGCATATTCTTCCTTCCAGGCAGATGCCCTCTTCACTGCCAATGTATGCACCGTAATGTTATCAGGATCAAGGACTGCAATATCACTCATGGTACGCTGAAAATGCTCAGCAGTTTCCCCGGGCAGGCCCAGTATGACATCCATGTTAATGCTGTCAAATCCAATTTCCCTGGCTTTTTTGTAAACCTGTACCAGCTGTTCCACGGTATGTCCTCTGCCAATTCGATTCAGAGTTTCCTGATTCATAGACTGGGGATTGATACTCAGCCGGGTAACTCCGTATTCCTTCATCAAGTACAGTTTTTCCGTATCCAGACTGTCCGGCCGGCCGGCTTCTACTGTATATTCGCGAATGGGATACCCGGATACAATCTGCTCATGTACTGTTCTTAGCAGTGTTTCCAGTTTGGAATGCTCCAAAACAGTGGGGGTACCGCCTCCGATGTATATGGTATCCACCTGAGTTTCAGTCCTGGACAGTTGGTTCATAACTGCTGTAATCTCCTGTTTCAGGCATTCCAGATATGCATCCATCCTGCTTTCCACCCTGCCAATCAGATCCGATGGAAATGAACAATAATGGCAGCGGGTAGGGCAAAATGGAATATTAATATAGACAGAGGCTCTGTCTGTTCCCTGCCTGTCAATAAAAGGCCGCTGGTTCCTGGCTGTTCTGATGAGAAGATTGGCTTTCTCCGGATGCAGCTTGTATGCTGTAAGCAGTTCCTGTCTTGCGTTAATATCATCCATGCCCTTGTCAAGCATTTCATGAACCAGTTTCACAGGACGTATACCGGTCATTGCCCCCCACTTGGGATGCTGACCTGTATGCTTTTTTAATAGTTCAAAGACACAAGCCTTGAGGCCGTTCTTAATCAATCTGTTGCTTTTCCTAGCCGGGTTTTTAAGGTCTTCCCGACTTAGCTGATAACTGCCATAACGGATGCCATTCGCCGAATCTTCCGTATCAGCATCAAGAGGCTTAGCTGTCCTGTACTCACATATTATAGTATTGCTTTGCCATAAGAAGGCATAAAACACTATGGATTCCGGTTTATCTATTGTGTATCCGGTTTCCAGCACCGTGTCTGCTAAAGGCAATTCTTCATCAGAGCAGCCGGCTTTGGAGCTTCCGGCATGCTCCTTTTTCATCATGACGGTGACCTGCTCCCCGGGAAAAAACACCTTTGTCAGCTCAGCGATCTCATTTTCATAGGATACCTGAGGTGCTTTGACTCTGATCATACCAATTCCGTATCCTCTCTGCTTCGCAAAAACGGATTGTTTCTGCGCTCCTGTCCCAGGGTACTTGATCGCCCGTGGCCGGGATAAATGGGAATCTTATCATCGAGCAGAATCAGTTTGTTTATTGATTGAATGAGAGTCAGGTGATCGCTGTTAGGAATGTCGGTCCTTCCAATTGAGCCTGCAAATAAAGTATCACCGGTAAAAAGAATGTCCTCTCCCAGGTAGCATACTCCTCCCCGGCTGTGACCCGGTGTATGGATTACAGTTATGATTTTATTGCCTGTTTGCAGCTCTTTTCCGTCTTCCAGCAGAATATCCGGTTCAGTCTGAATTACCTTTCTGCCAAAGTAGGCAGCCAGATTCTGCTCCGGATCAGTCAGCATCATCGCATCATCCCGGTGAATTGCCACCTGTGCACCGGTTTTCTCCTTTAACTCAGTAACACCGCCTATATGATCAAAATGTCCATGGGTAAGCAATATATATTGTGGATCCAAACGGTTCTTCTGAATCAAATCCAGTATCTGACTGGCATTTCCGCCTGGATCTATAACAGCACAGTGCCGTGTTTCGCTGCAGTATGGGATATAGCAGTTAACTCCCAATACTCCCACAACCAGTGACAACATTTTCAAATATGTTTCCTCCTAAAAGGTTTTCCTGCTGTCCAGCAGAATGGTAACCGGTCCGTCATTTACCAGTTCCACTTCCATATGAGCCTGAAAAACTCCTTTTTTTACTGGAACACCATGCTCCTCTGCCAATACACAAAACTCTTCATACATGGCTTCCGCCCTGTCCGGTGAAGCAGCAGAAGTAAAACTGGGCCTGCGGCCCTTCCTGCAGTCACCACACAGGGTAAATTGTGAAACAACCAGGAGTTCCCCGCCTATATCCTTTACGGATAAGTTCATTTTTCCCTGTTGGTCTTCAAATACACGAAGGTTGACAACCTTGTCCGCCAGATACTCCAAATCCTTTCCGGTGTCTCCCTGCTCCACGCCTAAAAATACCAGATGTCCTGCGGAGATACTGGAAACCAGCTTTCCATCCACACTGACAGCTGCTCTTTTTACCCGCTGAACAACAGCCCTCAAATCATTCTCTCCAATCTTTGTCCTGTAACTCCGTACAATCAATAAGTTCGAACCGCCTAAGCGTTTACACGATATACATCAACTATATCAGGTAAACGCCTTAAGGATTTCATAACCTTTTCCAGCTGCTTAGTGTCATGAATATCCATGCTCATGTTGATGACAGCCAGCTTGTTTTTGGCAGTCCTGGCGTTTATGGCGGTAACATTGATTTTTAGATCCGCGATTGCGTTGGTCAGGTCTGCCAGTATGGCCTGTCTGTCCCTTGCCACTATCTGGATTTCTGCGTTGTAGGAAGCTTTGTGCTCACCCACCCAGCTGACCTCTATCAATCGATTGCTGTCCACAAAACCTTCTGCCAGGTTAACGCAATCCGCTCTGTGGACGGATACTCCCCGGCCCCTTGTGATATAACCGATAACCGGATCGCCCGGTACCGGATTGCAGCATTTAGCAAAACGAACCATGACATTATCTATATCCTTCACCTTTATGCCATTGTCCGCCGTGCTTCGGGGCCGTTCAGGCTTCGGCTCCCTGACAATGCTCTCCGGCACTGTTTCCTGTTCATTGGCCTTCCGGTATTCATCCACCAGGCGGGATATTACGGCACCGGTGGTAATGCCTCCGTAACCCAGAGCAGAATATAAATCTTCAAGGGAGGTAAAGCCATATTTCTTGAATATGCCTTCCACCCATTCATTCCGGACTAATTGAGACAAGGTATAGCCCTGGCGTTTGGCTTCCCGATCCAGCATTTCCCTGCCCTTTTCAATGTTCTCTTCCCGTCTTTCCTTCTTGAACCATTGCCTTATTTTGTTTCTGGCCTGATTGGTTTTGACAACCTTCAGCCAGTCCCTGCTGGGTCCGTGGCTGCTGGACTGGGTAGTTAATATCTCTACAATATCGCCGGTTTGCAGCTGATAATCCAAAGGTACAATCTTGCCGTTGGCTTTGGCTCCAATGCATCGATTGCCGACAGCACTATGTATGGTATAGGCAAAATCCAGGGGGGTGGCACCTTTGGGCAGATCAATTACATCTCCCTTGGGGGTAAAAACAAACACCTCATCTGTAAAAAGATCAATCTTAAGGGTTTCCATGAACTCTCTGGCATCCCTGGAGTCGTTCTGCCATTCAAGGAGCTGGCGCAGCCAGGCCAATTTTTTGTCCATATCATAGGAGGTTCTCCGTCCCTCCTTGTACTTCCAATGAGCGGCAATACCATATTCCGCAGTACGGTGCATCTCCCAGGTCCGAATCTGAATTTCAAAGGGTATTCCCTCAGGACCTATGACCGTTGTATGCAGGGATTGATACATATTGGGTTTGGGCACTGCAATATAATCCTTAAACCTGCCTGGAATGGGTTTCCATAGAGTATGAGCCGTTCCAAGGACACCATAGCAGTCCTTTACCGTGTTGACCAACACCCGGATGGCAAGCAGATCATAAATCTGCTCAAAATCCTTATGCTGCATATACATCTTCTTATAAATGCTGTAAAAGTTCTTGGGGCGTCCTTCTATTTCATGTTCAATGGAAAGCTCATCCAGCCTTCCCTTCAGGGTACCTATAACTTCCTGTATAAATGCTTCCCGTTCCCTGCGTTTTCGGGCAATCTTTTCCACCAGATCGTAATAGCCCTTGGGATCGATGAACCTCAGTGATATGTCTTCAAGTTCCCATTTTATCTTGAAGATTCCCAGCCTGTGAGCAAGGGGAGCGTAGATTTCCAATGTTTCGTAGGCCTTTTCCCGCTGTTTTTCCTCATCCACGTATTCAAGGGTTCTCAGATTATGGAGCCTGTCCGATAATTTGATGATAATAACCCGGATGTCCTTTGCCATGGCCAGAAACATTTTCCGCAGATTCTCCACCTGCTGCTCTTCCTTGGATTTGTAAGACAAGCGGCTCAGCTTGGTGACTCCGTCTACCATTTCAGCTACATCTTCGCCAAACAGCTCAGCCAGCTCTTCCCTGGTAACGCCTGTATCTTCAATGGTGTCATGAAGAAGGCCTGCAATAATGGTATCAACATCCATTCCGAGATCAGTCAGAATATTTGCCACAGCAAGGGGATGAATGCTGTACGGCTCGCCGGAGGATCTTTTCTGACCGGCATGCGCATTCTCAGCGAATTTATATGCCTTCTTTACTTTTTCAACTGCCTCTTCGCCAAATGCTTTCGTTAGTTTCTCTCTAAGTTCTTCCAGCACATTCATCTCCTCCTTTCTATGGCAATACTTTTATATTCATCCTTGTCTTTTATATAGCTATATAAACCATATACCCAGGTTTTGATGTCTTAAAAAGTCTGGATATCCGGTATAGATGCATATTTACAATCTTAATATTTAATGCGTGACATTGCTCAGTTATCATATTGGATGAGCGAGTGAACAAGGTATCCCTCAAGATTCTTGCGGCCGTTCAGGTAAGCAAGCTCCATGCAGAATAAAAGCCCGACAACCTGCCCTCCCAGCTTTTCCACCAGCTTTGTGGCAGCCAGGGCGGTTCCGCCTGTGGCCAGAAGATCGTCCACAATAACCACTCTTTGACCGGGCAGTATGGCATCCCTGTGAATTTCCAGTACATCCTTTCCATACTCCAGGTCATACTCATAACGCACAGTTTCAGCAGGCAGCTTCCCTGGTTTGCGCACTAGAACAAAACCTACCCCAAGGCCGTATGCCACAGGGGCGCCCAGCACAAATCCGCGGGCTTCCGGTCCAACCACGACATCAGCTTTAATCTGCCTGCAAAACTCCACCATGCTGTCTATGGTGTACTTGTAGGCATCCTTGTTCTTCAGCAGGGTTGTAATATCCTTGAAGGAAATACCTGCCTTGGGAAAATCCTCGACTACTCTGATTGTTTCGATTAAATCCATACTGCTTCCTCCTTATGCGTTTACCGCATATTATCGCTTATACCATGACAGGCCAGCCACTTCCTGTGAAAGTTAACCAGCCGGCTTTCATCCAATTGACGGTTTTCCGGGCTCCTGTTGCATTGTATCCAAATACACTGGTTTTCAGATTTCACTGTGATAAAATTCAATTCCCTGAATATCTCCAGAGCCAGACACAGTTGAAACCCATTCCACTGAATACCGCTTCCCTCTATGGCATCCCTCAGCAAATTCCTGCTGTCCGTCCATATGTTGCGTCCCGGTACGATTCTGCGCAGCCACTTGTACAGAACACCCATTTGATCTCTGGTTAAAGTGTAATCTTCACTTCTTATACCTCTATTTTCTGCCATATGATCTGCAAGTAAATGGCAGTATTTTCTCTGCTTCTGCCAGGCTGACCGTTCCCTCCAGGCTCTGTGGAAACCTTCTTCCGCCTTCGGAATAATTAAGGTATGATAGTACCTGTCCGGTAACTCCAGGCAGTCGGGGATGAGAATAACAGTATTTCGTCCCGGGCCGCTGCCTGAATTGGGATGATGGTAGTGTACAGGGATCTTATCCAGCAGATCCGCCTTCATCAGCCTTTTCAACAAGATATCAGCAATTTCCAGGGTGCTGACAAAAACTGCTGTGCCCACCATGGAGTCTTGGAGAAGCGATATCGTTTCATCCAAACTCAGTACCGGTAAGGCTTGTCCGTCATTAGCCCCCAAACCCCTTTGAACTGCTGTCAGAAAAGCATCATTATCATTATACATAAAATGCCGGAAAAAAACATCAAAAAATTTGAAGTGGAAGGAAGAGAGCAGCTCTTCCACATCCATAATCCCCCGATAAGCTCGTTCCATGCTGTATATCTGAAGCTGTGTACTGCTTATGCCCATCCATTCATTTCGTTTCAGTGAGGTCAGGAGGCTGACATGAGAACCCTGCTGTATATCCTTCCCTGTTTCCGCCATCCCAAAGCCAACGGCATCCCAGGAACGTTGTCCCAGGGAGAGAACCAGCTTTAAGTGGCTTAAATCCTTTCCTATCAGCCTGCTGTTTTCCACAAGGGCAGAAGGCAGGTAAAACCTGGGAGCAGGATTACCGCAGCCAAAGGGAGCCAGCTTATCGATTTCATTCAGAAGGCCGGGAGTTATTTGCTCGTGCCTGAGCTGCCCGTCATGAAAATAGCGGGGTATCAGGGCTGCCTCATCCAGGGTCTCAGCTGCATGGGCGCAGATACATTTTCTAAACTCATCTATATCCTCTGTTCTAATAGAAAGACCTGCCGCCATTTCGTGGCCGCCAAACCGAATGAGAAGTTCACTGCAGGCAGCAAGAGCGTCATACAGGTGATAACCGCTGATACTCCGGGCAGAACCAACCGCCTGATCACCTTCTGTTGACAGTACAATGGACGGGCGGTTATACTGCTCGGTCAACCTGGAAGCTACGATGCCTATGACACCGGGATGCCATCCTTCTCCGGCAACCACAATTACACGGTCATATGCCAGATCCACTTGCTTAAGCAGCATTTCCCCGGCCGATTCCAATGTCCTGCATTCCGCTTCCTTTCTCAGCTGATTCTGTTCAACCAGCTCAACAGCCAGGGGCTGAGCCGTATGCAGATTATCTGCAGTCAGCAGCTCATAGCCCGCATGAAAGGTGGTCATGCGGCCGGGAGCGTTAAGGCAGGGGCCGATGGAATAGGAAATCCTGCCCGCATCCACGTCTTTCCCCTGCATGTTCAGGGCTTGCAGCAAAGCTTCGATGCCTGGGCGGGGACTCTCATTGATCTGTTGTATGCCAAGGGCTGCAAATACCCTATTTTCATCTGTTAACGGGACAATATCAGCAATGGTGCCGACAGCGATCAGATCCAGATAAGGCAACAGGCCTTCCACCCCGGCCAATGCCTGCACCAGCTTGGCAGCCACCCCTACCCCGGCCAGTTCCTTAAAGGGATAGGCCTGTCCGATTATTTTGGGATTAACAACGGCATAGGCAGCAGGCAGTTCCGGTCCCGGGTTATGATGATCGGTAATAATAATATCCATCCACTGCTGGAATTCCCCTGCCTCTTCCAGGGCGGAGATTCCACAGTCAACAGTGATTACCAGTCCGGTTCCCTGATCGCGGATTTTTTGCAGTGCTTCCATGTGAAGACCGTACCCCTCCTCCTGACGGCTGGGTATATATACATCAACAATGGCACCTTGTGATTTCAGGTAAAGGGATAAAAGGGATGAAGAAGTGATACCGTCTGCATCATAATCTCCGTAAATAGTGATCCTCTCACCTGTGTTTACTGCCTGCCTGATCCGCTTTTCAGCTTTTTCCATACCGCTCAGCAGGAAGGGATCGTGCAGCTGATCCAGGGATGGGTTTAAAAAGGATTTAGCCTGCTCCAGCTCGGTTATTCCTCTGTTCACTAAGAGACCGGCAGTTACCTCGCTGATGCCCAGCCCGAACTGCAGCAGCATGGCAGTGGTTTCCGCATTCTCCTTCAGCGGTGTTCTCATCTGGTAGATTGACATAAAACCCCTCACTTGAACAAACAACCAATAGTTTCTGTTAATCTGTCATTCATCTTCAGAAAGATATTCCAGCGCCTTCAGCGCAAGGGCGCATTCCAGCCTTTTCTTTTCCATTTCACAACCCAGCTCATAGGGCTCATATATATTTCCTGAGAAGTGCTGTGCATTGGCGGCACATCCTCCGCTGCAATAGAACTTAGCCCAGCAGGCTGAACATTTTTCTTTTGTAAAGACATTGGAATTCCGGAATACCTGCTGTAATTCCCTGTTAAATGTACCTTCCAGAACATTGCCCATATGAAAGGCTTCTTCTCCTGCAAATTGATGACAGGGATAAATGTCCCCAGAAGGCGTAACGGCAACATACTCATTACCTGCTCCGCAGCCTGTTGCCCGCTTTGCAGCGCAAGGACCCTGCTCCAGGTCTGCCATGAAATGGAAGAAGTTGAAGCCCTGTCCCCGGTTTCTGCGTTCCAGGTATACTTTCATGAGACGTTCATAGGCTGCATAAATTTCAGGAAGATCCTCTTTCGACAGATGATAGTCTTCCTCTTCAGGGGCAACAACCGGCTCAATGGATATCTGCTGAAAGCCCAGATCTGCCAGATGCAGCACATCCTTATCAAAATCCTTATTGTATTTCGTAAAGGTTCCTCTTACATAATAATCCTTCTGATTGCGGGATTCGGCCAGCTTAACTGCCTTGGGAAGAATATGGGCATAGCTGCCCGTGCCGGTCCGGGTTTTACGCAAAAGGTCATGTATCTCCGGGCGGCCGTCGATGCTGATGACCACATTCACAAATTCCCTGTTGATAAACTCCAGTATCTCATCACTTAGCAGCAATCCGTTGGTGGTAATAGTGAAGCGGAATTTCTTATTATTCTGCTTTTCCAGCTCCCGGCCATAGTGGACCAACTGTTTCACAACATCAAAATTCATCAGCGGCTCCCCGCCAAAAAAATCCACCTCTAAATTTCTGCGATGGCCGGAGTGCTGTACCAAAAATTCCAGAGCCCTTTTTCCGGTTTCCAGCTCCAGCAGACCTCTTTCGCCCCTGAAATCTCCGGTAGAGGCAAAGCAGTAGCTGCATCTGAGATTGCAGTCATGCGCTGCATGAAGACACATGGCCTTGATTACGGGCTCACCCATCATTTCAGGAATGTCATCAGCATCCCAGGAGGTATAGAGCATGTCTGCCTCAATCAGTTCCCTGATTTCTGACAGGCCTTCCCTCAAATCTTCAGCTGAGTATTTGCTGCCCAGCTCTTTTTGTATTGTGTTTTCTATAAAATCCGGGCCTAAGTCCAGCAAATCCCAGATTAACTCATCGATTATATGAACAGCACCGCTGTTAACATCAAGAACCAGGCGAACATCATTCACCTTGAATTTATGTATCATTATACTTTTTCCTTCCTAAATGGAATATGCTGCCCTGTTTGCATGGGTTCAGAGCAGCCGGCTGACAGGATGCAGTCGTGAGCCTGTCAGCCCGAATAAATATAGCAGTAGCTGAGCTACTGCTATCAGTCCTATTTGTATGTAGATACAGGATTATTTCTGGCAGCTCTGATTGCCGACAGTGCAGGATGTCTTGCAGGCCGATTGACAGGAAGCCTGACATTCGCCACAGCCGCCGTGAGTGAGGCTCTTCTTCAGGTTGCCCTTATGCAGGGTTTTGATATGCTTCATTCCGTTCTCTCCCTCTCCTTAACAAATTACAACTAATTATAGCACAAAAACCTTTATATGAAAAGGGCCGGGGAGATATTTGAGATGTATGTGCACATGGGAGGGAAGCTATCGGATATTTATGCCAATGGCACCGCCTGCTGCGCCGACAACAACAGCCATGAGTGTATCTGAAAGCAAGATCCGATCCAATACAAACTGTCCGCCTGAGATTACACCGATAACAGATACCAGAATAACATAGCAGATTCCGGTAACAGCACCTTTAAGCCATCCTTTACTGGTGGTGTGTCTGGCTACATAGGCACCGCCTGCTGCTATGCTGAAAATTCTTACCACCTGTACGACCGGCCTGATGATGGTTTCCGACAAGCTGGACAATTGCATAATAAATGCAAACAGGATGATAAAAAACAAAGTAATAATAACTGCAAAAACAGATCCCTTGGAAACGAGCAGCGCATCCTGCAGCAAAGAGTTCTCTTCCTGTTTTACAGCTGTCCTTCGCCTTTTTTTCATCCTTTCCCAACTCCCTTTATGCATCTTGTTCCAAATATATGCAATTAAGGGCGCTTATATGACATACTAATGAATTCTAATGCAAAACGGGGCTCCTGTACTCCACAATGCAAAAAAGCCGGTTTCCCCAGGAAACACAGCTTTTTAATTCAGTCTGATATGGGCCTGTCAACATCGCGGATAGCCCATCTTTCAAATACCAGCTTCACCTTGTCCTTGCCTACTTCTAACGTAAGAACGTCATCCCGGATATTAACAATCTTGCCGCAGACTCCGCCGATGGTAGTAACATTGTCGCCTACTTTAAGTGAGGCCAGCATCTCCTTGTTTTCCTTATCCCTTTTTCTTTGGGGACGGATAATCAAGAAATACATAACAACAATCATCAGCAGGAAGGGTGCAATTTGAGCAATAATAAGACCAAAGCCCCCTGCGCCTTCCGCACCTGCCGCTGTTTGTGCTGCAAGTAACATCCAATTCACTCCTTTTTCGCATATAGTATTATATTAAACTCTTTGTCCCAATTATTCAAGGTGAAATATAGAAATCTTTTCATTCATAGCCAAACTTACTAAAAAATTCATCACGGTAGGCATACAGGCGTTCTTCCTGTATGGCCTTTCGCACATCCTCCATCAGGCGGATCAGAAAGCGAAGATTGTGAATGGATGCCAGGATGGATGCCAGGATCTCATTTGCCTTTATTAGATGCCGGATATAGGCCCGGGTGAAGTTTTTGCAGGCATAACAGTCGCATTCCGGATCCAGCGGCGAAAAGTCTCTTTCATAAGCAGCGTTACGGACTACTACCTTGCCATGACTGGTAAGAACGGTTCCGTTTCTTGCAATCCGCGTAGGCAGAACACAATCGAACATGTCTATACCCCGCAATACTCCCTCCAGCAGACAGTCCGGTGAGCCGACTCCCATCAGATATCTGGGTTTGTTTTTCGGCATGAGCGGTACTGTACAGTCCAGCATCTCATACATAAGGGATTTTGGTTCGCCAACGCTGAGTCCTCCTATGGCATAGCCGGGAAGATCATGGGACAGAATCTCTTCTGCACTCTTTTGACGGAGATCAGCATACATTCCACCCTGTATAATTCCGAACAAGGCCTGATCATCCCTGCGATGAGCCTGAATGCAGCGCTTCAGCCATCGGGTTGTCCTTTCTACAGAGCGCCTGGTATAGTCATAATCAGCCGGATAGGGAATGCATTCATCCAATGCCATTATGATATCAGCACCAAGGGCATTTTCAATTTCCATAACCTTTTCCGGGGAAAGGAATTGTTCGGAACCATCCAGATGGGATCGGAAGGTAATCCCTTCTTCCCTGATGCTGCGAAGATCAGCAAGGCTGAACACCTGAAATCCTCCGCTGTCGGTTAAGATGGGGCGATGCCAGTTCATAAACTTATGCAGGCCTCCGGCTTCCCTGATCAGGTTATGGCCTGGCCTGATGAAGAGGTGATAGGTATTGGCAAGAATGATCTGTGCCTGTATTTTCTCCAGGTTATCGGGCGTAACAGCCTTCACTGTTGCCTGGGTTCCAACCGGCATGAACACAGGTGTGTCAATGCTGCCGTGGGGCGTATGAAATCTTCCCAGTCTGGCTTTCGAATTGGGATCTTCTTTTATCAGTTCAAATCCAAACATACTATTCTCCTTTGTTCTTTGGGGATGT
>FZPS01000050.1_pt66 | contig 14908 bp, 11 predicted proteins | sample 1817821 | NCBI WGS metagenome assembly FZPS01 (sample SAMEA104158645, study PRJEB21678) | metagenome | place: Germany | collected 2015-04-21 | reverse complement strand
TGCCATGTCCGGTCATCCAATCACTCCAACGTTTGTAATGTATGGTTCAAGTAGATTATATATTAGTGCAGCCCCAATATCCATCAGCAAATAATGGGCGTATGTGTAAAGTAATCGTTGGCAATTTATTTATCTTTTAACTAAGCCCGTTAAAATCCCTGTTTCTATTAGACTTAATATGGCTTTCTTACCGTTTGTCATAAAGGAATAAAAATATCGAGTCCCCGGCTATTATCCGGCCGTGGATACAGGACTTCACCGTCTCTTGGGTAAAGGGATATATAAAATACGGGCCGGAGCAGGTAAAGGCCCAGGTAAGGGCCTTGGAGGAAAACAGCATAGACGAGTTTATGCTGTGGAACGCCAACAACCGCTACTCGGCGGAGGCGGTAGAATAAAAAGCTGGCTGTAACGAGGAAAAGGGGCGGGTATCGTGACGGATACCCGCCCCTTTCGGCATACTTCGGGCGGTACCAGCTAGCTTAGTGGAAGAATGCCCTTTCTTCATCCGTTAGAACACGGTTATAGATAATAATCTCGGCAATATCCCCCGACCAGTAATTGGCACTTCCCGTACCGCTGCGGCCTATAGCCGTGTCAGCCCATTCGATAGCCCGTGAGCTGCTTTGTGTATTAGCTGCTTCACCGTCAACAAAGGTCCTCATAGTTTTGCTGTCATAATCAAAGGTCAGCACATAGGGACCCGTTTCAGTTGTGAATTCGCAGCTGTCAAAGTTATATGATGAAGAGCCGTAAATGCGGGCAACAATTGCGTATGGGCTCTGTGAGCTTTTGCTTATAGCTAATTGATTTTCAGCTCTATAGTTGCCAATAATGACCTGGGTATTCCCGGTTTTTCCCCCGTCTTTCATAACTAGGATTATTGTTATCCCGTCAGTCTCTAGGGAACCTTCCAAGTCATCTCCCCAGTCAAGGTTTAGATACTGGTCTGTTCCATTAAACCGCACAACGGGCAAACCATTAAAACCGGCATCAAGCTTTGTGGGCCTGGAGCCTGCTTCATCCTGGACAACTATGTTGTTGATGTTGCTTCTATCCGGCCATTCCCCGGTTAATTCATTATAATCGGCAGCATTCAGGTGGAGGACCAAACCATCCAGTGGGAATTCCAATTCTTCCAACACTGTGATGGCGAAGCTACCTTCCGCATCATTCCCCTCTTCATCCTCCCCTTTTACCCTGAAGTTGTATGTTCCCGCGGTAAGGGCTGCACTGGCCACTTTTACTTCATTACCTTCAATTACGAAGCTATCACTATCATCATCTTCACCCGGTACCAGCGAATAGCTTATATTACCGATACCGTCCGTTGCGGACAGAGTACCCACCGTTGCCCCGGCAGCCACACTGCCTGTGCCTTCCCGCAGGCCCGTGACGGCTGTAAAGTGAATTGCCGAAATTGGCTTAGGAGGCGGCTCGCTAAACCACTTTACTTTTAGATACTGCTCCACTGCCTGCCGGTCATCATCGGATAAGGCAGTATCATATATCATTATCTCGGCAATATCCCCCGACCAGGGATTTGCACTTCCCGTACCGCTGCGGCCTATAGCCGTGTCAGCCCATTTGATAGCCCGTGAGCTGCTTTGTGTATTAGCTGCTTCTCCATCGACAAAGGTCCTCATAGTTTTATTGTCATAATCAAAGGTCAGCACATAGGGACCCGTTTCATTTGTGAATTCGCAGCTGTCAAAGCTTGATTGTGAAGACCCGTAAATACGAGCAATAATTGGATATTGCCCCTGTGAGCTTTTGCTTATGGCCAATTGATTGGCAGAACCATAATTCCCCATGATAACCTGTCTTGATCTTTCGCCCCCGTCTCTCATCACCAGGAATATGGTTATCCCGTCAGTTCCTAAGGAACCTTCCAAGTCATCTCCCCAGTCAAGGTTTAGATGCTGGTCCGTTCCATCAAACCGCACAACGGGCAGACCATTAAGACCGTCGTCAATCTTTGTGGGCCTGCTGGATTCCATCGCCTGGCTTACGCTATTAATAGCTGTTTTATCCACCCATTCCCCGGTTGCTTCATTATAATCGGCAGCGTCCAGGTGGAGGACCAATCCATCCGCCAGGAATTCGGTTTTCTCAAATACTGTAACAGTGAAGCTAGCTACCACTTCGTGTGCCTCATCCTCCCCTTTTACCCTGAAGTTGTATGTTCCCGCGGTAAGGGCTGCACTGGCCACTTTTACTTCATTACCTTCAATTGTGAAGCTATCACTATCATCATCATCTTCACCCGGTACCAGCGAATAAGTTATATTCCCTATACCGTCCGTTGCGGACAGAGTACCCACCGTTGCCCCGGCAGCCACACTGCCTGTGCCTTCCCGCAGGCCCGTGACGGCTGTAAAATGAATTGCCGAAATTGGCTTGGGAGGCAGCTCGCTAAACCACTTATCCCTAAGTTCATTCTCTACTGCCTGTCGCTCGGCATCTTCCAATGCCCTGTCGTATATCCTTATCTCTGCGATATACCCCTTCCAGTGCCACTGGTTATCTTCATCCAGGCGGTTTCTACCAATGGACATGGGCCCCAGGTCAATGGTCACTGCCTCGCTGGCACTGTCAATATGCACTCCGTTAACATAGGACTTGTGCTTACCCGTATCGGCATCATGGTCGTACTGCCAAGTTAGCACATGGAAGCCGGGGTCGTCTTCGGATTCCCCAAAGTATACCAGCCTATCTGCATCGTTTCTATTACCATTAACCACTGCATAGGTTCGGTCTTCGCTGCCGCTCTTATGAATCCACACGTCTCCCTCTGTTGACATGTTGCCCATGATGGTCTGAGAATCGCCCATAAAGTCGTTGTGGCTTAGAACAATGAAAATGGTCATAGAGTTGCTGTCAGGTTTCAATGCTCCTCCCGAACCTTCCCAATCCAGGTCCAGGCAGTCGTCGTTTCCGTCGAAATGTATCGCCGGCCTGCCATTATATCCCGTTCCATAACTAGGCCGTTTATCGTCCGCAGCCTGTACTGCATCGTTGCCTTTGCCTGACAGGTCATTCCATGTTTCAACAGTTTCGCCATGCTCAAGGCTCTCAACGGCCGAGGCATCCAGCCATAGAACCAAGCCTTCCACTGGTTCCGGCTGATCCGGCCCTTTTACAGTGATAGTCACATAGTCCGTAAAGCCCCCGTCAACGGTGGTCACCGTAATAAGGGCTGTGCCCTCGGATAGGGCGGTCACTAGGCCGGACCCGCTCACTGACGCCACATCCTCATTAGCTGACGACCAGCTAACACCCTTTTCAGTGGCGTTTGCCGGGGCAATAACAGCCGTAAGCTGCAGTGTCTCTCCCACTTCAAGGACCTGGTCTTCTTCTACTATGCCGACACCGGTAACGGGGATTTCTTCCAAGGGCTCATAGCCCAGGACAAAGGGCTGGGTATAGGTCCTGCCGTAATTATTCACCAGCTCAGCCCTTATAAATATATCCTCGTCAAGGTCTAGTTCATTTAAGTCTATAGCATTTCCCATACCTTGTATCTCACGCTTATTCGTCCGCCAGGTAATGGTATCTGCAGTGTTTTCGTCATGAACATCTATCTCAATAATGGTTACTTCATTCGTATCATTTACCACGATCTCTTCTATCAGGGGCACCTGATGGTCCCCGGCAAATTCCCCGCCAGACAGTCCCCTCCCCGGTTCATAACAAAAATACGAGGCTCCGGTTAACAGGGCATTCCTAAGGGCTTCTTCGCTTAGTTCCTCCATCAGCATGAATTGGTAATTTCGGAATGTATGAGAACCGATTTGGTGCATATCATCATTGCTGTAGCCCCATACAACAATATCCGGCATCAGCATAGCATTGACCCTGTCCCAGCGCTTCCTGTCACCCGAATACCTGTCTCCCTGGTTGTATACTTCCATACCTATCAGCGTGCCCTGGTACTGTGTGTAAATATCGGCATACCATTCATCCGCACGATTCTCTCGTCCTGGATGATTTAGAATGGCCAAGCCGCCCCTATCCCTTATCTCTTGCATCGCCTTATATTCTTCCCCAGAGCGTGGTCCGCCGTATTCGCTAAATAAGCTGCTGGTGTGATGGGTATTGGACAGCTCGTTACCTCTTACCGCAAGTATTGTTTTATCACCACTGCTACCTAAACCGGTATACAGGGCACTTGTTTCGTAGTCTTCATGCTTTTCATCACTTCTATAATTGATTAGCTCCGGCCCTTGGGAGATCCATTTTGTCCACGGCCATGTAGTATCAGGGTCATAAGAATAAGAATCATGGTCGGCAAGGGCCAGTATCGAATACCCGGCATCGGCATAGGCTTCTATAACCGCAGCAGGCCCGGCGCTTCCATCGCTTTGATTTGTATGGGTATGGAAATTGGCCTTGTATTGCTTAAAGGTTTTCCAATCCACTTCGCTATAGGGATTGGTTAGAATTGTAACGTCACTGGATTCCAGGTTTTCCAGTATTTCAATGCTAAAGTAATACTCCGTTTGGGCTACATCATCCTGGCCTCTTACGCGGAAACTGTAAATGCCTTGGGAAAGAGCTGTATCTCCTACCCTTACTTCATTTCCTACAATCGTAAAGCAATCATTATGGGTATCGCCTTCGCCTTCCACAAAGGAATAATTAACGCTTCCAATTCCGCCCCTTGCCGACATTATGCCCACTGTTGCTCCGGGTGCTACGTTACTTGACCCTGCCCACAGGCGGGGAAAAGGCATAAAATGCACTGCGGCAATCGGTTCGGGATTATAGAGGCTAAACCATTTACGTTCAAGTTCCTGCTCAACGGCATTGCGCTCCCAGTCATCCATGGCATAGTTATAGATACGAATCTCGGCGATATAGCCTTCCCAGTGCCATTCTTCAATGTTGCTACCTAATGGCCCGCCATTTCGCCCTATGCTGCTAGCACCCCAGTTTATAGTCTCATTCAAACTCCCCGTCGCAGCCTCGATGCCGTTCACGTATGCTGTATGATTTGTCGCTGTTACCCTGTAGCTGGCAATAATGGGTTCCAGGCTATCCGAAAATGTTAGCCTGACGTCCTGATCATCGCTGTGAGTTACAGCCGCTGTCAAGACATTTTGCCGCGTACTTATATGGAAGCAAACATCACCTTCTTCACCGTAATTTCCCATAACCGTCTGTGAATCTTCCATATTGTAGCTCTTTAAAACCATGAACACGGTTATTTCATTGGCCTCAAAAGACCCGCCATCCATATTCCATTGAAGGTCTAGGTATTGATTGTCCCCGTTAAAGCGGACTGCCGGCCGGCCTGCCAGCTCTTCGGGGTTTGCCCGGCTGGGCCTTTTTGCCTCATCGGCCTGGCTTACCGTATTGTCAAAGCCGCTCTTATCGGGCCATACACCGGTACTCGCATCATAGTCAGCCGCATCCAGCCACAGAACCAAGTGTTCTTGTGGTAAAACCGTTACGGTCGCTTTTACATTGTCAGGGTTTCCACTCCAGCCTTCCGGCAGGGTCAATACCCCTGTGGCTAAATATGTTCCTTCTACATAGCCATCATAACCTTCTTCAAGAGTCCAGTTAATAGTTACTGTAGCACGTTCGTTATTGCTTCCCAAAACGTCTACTGTTGCTCTTAACAGTGATATTAGCTCATCCTCGCTAGTTCCAAAGCTCACCGTTATATCAAAGTCTGTTTCTACAGTTGATGCATATATAATATCAATAAACAAAGGCTCCAGTATAGGCTTGCCATCTTCGTCAAAAGCCTTAAGTACCTTAAAAGTTGAGGTATGCTCCCGCCCCAATGCAGTAGCCGCCGCTATAGCATCCGGTACATTACCGGTATCGGCAAGGACGACAGCATACTCGCTTATGTTTATGAACTTATCCCCCGAGCCTATTGCCCTAACTAAGGGCACACCCTCACCGGCCATATAGTCATAGGTTTCATTGCCGGGGCCATCGGCAAGGGCCATTGCATATGCTCCTATGGATACAATAACCAAGCCATCATCAGTTTCTACCACCACATCGGTTACGCTTCCCGTTCCTTGGCTTGCAAAGGTGGGAAAACCCTGAGAAAAAAGGAGCATAATCATTATCATAATGCACACAATTCTTTTATGCTTTCCTATCATTAGGTCCAAACCTCCCTTGTCAAATTAATGATATTCTTTACTGTTTACTCCTTTACCAGGAAAACCATCGCCTCCCCAAGGGTTTTTGGGTTAATTGTTATTTCTGCATCCTGAATCCCTTGCTGTATTGCGGGAAGCACTGCGTATCTTTCGCCTTGAATCTCTCTGATTATAAAATAATTTACCTTGTTATCCATATCGTCTTCCCCATTGACAAGCTCACCGTCTATTCTAAGTTGCAGCTTATAGCCCGAAATGTATCCGAACTTTGCTTCAACCTTGTCCATATCCAACTCGACATTGTATACGGTGCTTGTAAGTACTTCCCTGATACCGTAATAGAATTCTCCTTCATAGCCCACGCTGGTGCTGTCCCTGGACAGCTCGGATACTGGGACGGGTTCAAACTCCACCTTTGTCAGCACTACAACAGCCCGGGCAAGATTTTCCGGGTTTATTGTAATCTCTTCTACCTGGTTCCCGTGCTGTATTGCGGGAAGGAGTACATACCCGTCTCTTATCAAAAATGTACTTATGATATTCTTATTATCATCTTCTCCCAACACGGTTTTTCCGTCTATTTCAATATGGATTATACAGTTTTCTATGCTTCCCAATCTTTCTTCAATTTTGCTTATGTCAAGTTCAACGTTATAAACACCGTAAACCAATTCCCTTATCCCGTAATATGTAACCCCGTCGATGTCCACGCTTACGCCATCCCTGTAGACATGCTCCACGGTTACTGCTGCAGCTTCCATCACGACGTTTACAGTAACGTCTTCATCCGTTACGACCACTTCTCCGGTTACCGTTTCATATCCCTCGGCCGTTACCGTATAACTGTATTCCCCAGCGCTAATGTTCTCAAATACATAGTCACCGGGCTGGTTTTTCTGGTCACCTAGGCTTATGGTAGCATTATTAATATCGTTACCATCACTGTCCTTTACCGTGAAAGTAACATCAAACAATGTCCTTACAAAGTTTGCTACCAGGGTCACATCCTCTGCCGGCATTTCATATTCAAAAGTACTATCTGTGCTTACTACTTCTTCGCCTACCGTCCAGTTCACAAACTTGTATCCTGTATTGGCCTCGGCAGTTACGCTCACCTTTGCACCTTCCTTGTAGCTAGCACTACCCGTATTATCGGTTACGCTTCCTCCATCACTGGGATTGGCTTCCAGCGTTAAGGAGTAGCTCGGAGCGAATAAATCAGTTAAAATCGGCTCTCCGCCTTCATCAAATCCAATGAACAGCTTATAGCTTTTTATAATATCATCATCCAACTCCTCTGCCTGTGTGACAGCATCCTGAACCGTTCCGTACTCGGCGAAAGCATCGCCATAATCGCCTATAGCAATGTATTTTCCACTTCTTGATACAACAGCCCTTACATTTGGGCTGTCATCACCGGCCATGTAGTCATACAGGTTATCTCCTTCTCCGGCAGCCATTGCAATTCCATATTGCCCTATGTCAAATAAGACTGTGTCCTCTCCTATTCCAATTGCCACTTGACTTATAATTTCAGACACATCATCCGCCGCCATGGCAATGCAGCATTGAGTGATGATGAATAAAACAACCAACAGCACCGACATCGCTTTCTTAGCTTTAATTAACAAGTTTAATTCCTCCCTTAACTATCTAAAATTCATCTATGGCCTTTATTGCAAACTAACAGTTCCTTGGGCAAGGGTCATGGGGTTTATCGGGATATCTTCATCCTGGATACCCCTTTGAACCGCGGGTAGCACTGCATACTCATCTTTGATAATGAAAGTATAGACTTCGCCTTCACTGCCTTCCCCTTTAACCCTTTTACCTTCAATTGTTAGCACAAGTTCATGACCTTCAATCTCTCCAAAGACCTTCTTCACCTTTTCCATATCCAACTCAACGTTATACACACCCAATACCAGCTGCCTGACACCAGGACAAGATTTGCCTTCATATTCCACACTGACACCCTCTCTAAAGAGCTCCGATAGGGGCGCCGAGTCGGTAACGGGTACCGGCTCAAAGTTTGCCGTAAGGGTAGTATTGGAAGCCGGCATGGTGTACTCGAAGCTTGCCGCTGTGCTAACTATCTTGTCCCCCATTGTCCAATTCACAAAGCTAAAGCCTGAATTGGGCGTCGCGGTTAAAACTACTTTTTTGCCCTGCTGGTAGCTACCTGCACCCTGCACCGTTCCCCCTTCTTCCGGCTGGACTTTAAGCGTAAGGGTATAGCTTGCTGGTGGGGGTTCTTCGCCGCCGCTGTCGCCACCGCCGCCACCTCCTCCGCCTCCGCCACCGCCGCTGCTTTCCTTCTTCTCTTCCTGCTTACCTTCCACTATCAGCTTGTCGGGGTCCTTTTCAAAGCTATAAGCCTTTGTGTTGGCATAGGCGGTTTTTATGTTGCCCCGGCCGGTCACATGGGTGGCACCGTCGAGGATTAAGCTTTCTATCAGCGTATCCTTTTCGGTGTCTATTTTTGTCCCTTCGGCTTTACCGGACACCTCCAGCTTTCCAATGACCGTTTTCCCGGTTATACTCATGGCTACTGCCGCATCAATGCTTACCCTTTCAAAGTCACCTTCCAGTTCAATGCTTTCGCCGGGCTTTAGCACCATTACTTGCACATTGCCAAAACCCTCCCCGGTTAATCCGTCCTCCTGCAGAAAGGCCCCGGATTCAAGCACCGCATTGCCTATACCGGTATCGCCCCTGGCGATGACCCTTACCTTGCCATCCATAACACATACAAATAATTCCTCAAGCGATGTATTGTTGAACACAACGCTTTCCTCTCCTCCGCCACCTACCACTGTCCTTCCCTTTACCACTAGGCCGTTGGCTTCAAAATCGCCGTCCCCTATACCGGCGGTAAGTATAAGGTCTCCCTCTATCACAAGGTTTTGAAGCGTTACACCCGAGGCACTTACCGTTACGTTTCCCGCTACCCTTTCGCTACCCTCTTCCGGCCCATAGGTTCCCGGGGCATTGTACAGCCTGCCCACCGCTTTACTAAGAAGCACTACCGTCTCCGCCCTGGTTATAACCCTATCGGGCTTGAATGTACCGTCCGGGTAACCGCTAAAGTATCCTCCAGCTATGACGGAATTCACGTATTCCCTGCCCCATACGGGAATGGCCTCCGAGTCGTTAAACCCGGTCACCCACCTTTCATCCTCAAAGCTACGAAGCTTTAACAGTTTTTCCAATACTACCGCGGCCTCCAGCCGGCTTATTCCCGCAGCAGGCCGCATTGTACCGTCTTCGTAGCCGCTTATGTAGCCTGCCGTCACTGCCTTTGCCACTTCATCGGCAAACCAGTCCTGGGGCGATACGTCGGAAAAGTCTACCCGGGCTTTAGCTGTCAACCCATAGGCCCTGTTCACAAAGGTAATGAACTCCGCCCTGCTAACACCCCGCTCGGGTTTGAAGCTGCCGTCATCATAGCCCGAAACAAGACCTTTTGCGCTCCAGTCCAGCACCTGGTCCTTGGCCCAATGGCCTTCGATATCGCTTAATGCTGTCCCTTGTCCACCAGTGACATTGCCCGCGAAAGCTGTGATGTTGAAAAAGCCGCAGCCAAGAAGCAATACGAGGGCCAGCACGTAGACAGTAAAACTTTTGAAACAAATCCCCCATTTAAAGCTGTTCATTGTAAGCACATCCCCCTTTTTGATTTCTTGCCGAGAAACAAAAAACCAGCCGACTGGCGGTTAGAAACCACCATGAACGACTGGCTCGCCGAGTATTGCGGAATTTTTCACTCCTGCCTACCCGGTTTCTTAGTCAAACCCACAGGCCGGCTTTGACAATGCCTGCCCTCTGACTCCTATTGTTTCTTGAAGTACACTTTATCCTAACCGACTTTTTCAATCACCCCTTCCATGATAAGGAATACATGCTCTATATCCTCATCCAGGTTTAGGTCTTTCAAAACCTTCTTAATGCTTTTACCTGTTAGGCGTTTCAATTTAACTCCCAATTCCGACAATAAGTAGCAGTACACCGAGTCCCTTATTCCTTCAATCTTGCCTGCACCGTCCGGCAGCCTATGCATCGCCTGCTCCAGGGGTGTCAAGAACCCTTGTAGCTTTATCACGATTACATCCCCGATAATCTCCACCGAAGTATTCTCAGGCCCCTTGCCGAAGGCCTCCTTGTACCTGGCGGTAAACTCGCGTTTAACCTGTGCAGCGATGCTATTGTAAGTATTCACTATGCATCTCCCCCCTGCTAACACCCCTTCGAAAAGCGCAAAAAGACTAGTGCTTTTTTGCATATTTATTGTCTAATATGTTTTAAGATGTCGTATTGTGTAATATTGTTAATAATAGCATTATATGGTTATTATCTTTTATTCATTTATCTTCTATGCATAATCAAAAATTCCTCCAGATAACGAAAAATTTTGAAATAGATTTCGGTCGGTACCTGGTACCATTACGAATATCTCATTTCCGCACTCATTGCAATATGATTCTTTGGCTGTACACTCTATACTCCTGCCTTTTATATTCTTGTCTCTTCACATTACTGATGGAGTATTCAATAATTTAAAAACCATCGAAGACACGGTAAAATAAAAAAAGCCCCAAAGGGCTAATTTCGACAAACTTCGGGTGATACCAGGTACCCGTTGTCGATATATTAGCGATACAACTCCCTGCTGTATTCTTATAAATACCGCAATATTTTGTATTCGTCAACCAGAAAGCATGGAGATAGCACAGCTTTATTATGCTTATTTATTCCACGATAAGGCATAAGTCTACATGCCCCTCTGATAGGAGACTTTAGACCGCTTTCCTTTGGGCCTTGTTTTTTGTTTTCCTTATCATTGAGGTTTAATCCTTTTTCTGATATCATTGTTTTCACCATGCAAACCCCCTGTCGTTTTGTTTGCGCTAAATCAATTCTACAGGTTAACTTGCATGCAGGGAAGAGAGTTTTACCTCCTTCCTGTTTTTATATCGTTTTGCCAATTAAAACTATACACTAAGATAATGGGCGCAAAACCACCGGGCTGGAGAACCGGCACCCTAGCTCTCTTACTTTTTCGTTCCGAAGGGACAAACCCTCATGCACACCCCGCATACCGAGCCCCTGCCTATATGCCTGAAATTATCGTGCATGAACACGCTGCAAGCATGGGCGTCCACCAGCTCCTCCCTGGGCATTCCGGCCACCCAGCCGGCACCGTGCAGCGCTCCCGCAGGGCAGCTTTTTACGCACAGCCTGCAGCTGCCGCACCTGCCTTCGGTCACCGGCTGTCCGTAGGGCAGCTCCATATCGGTAAGCACCGTACCCATACGTATCCTGGGGCCGTATTCCGGCGTAACGAGTAGCCCACTTTTGCCTATCCAGCCCAGCCCTGCCCGGGTGGCCGCCGTTTTGTGCTGGAAAATGGCGGTGTACGCATCCTCCCTGGTCTTGACCGTCTGGGACGCAGGCACCGCAAAAGCCCTGTATCCCCATTCCTGTAAAAGCAGCATGCACCGCAGCGTAATCTGGTCAATCAAAAAATTTACCGACCGGTAATGGTGAAAATAGGTGTGGGTGGGCTCACTTGTTATTTCATCCACTATATGGTCGGAAAGCCTTACCATCACGGTTATGGCGCTCTTCAGGCTTTTTTTGTCCTCCGGCAAAATGTCCCCCACATTGGAAAAACCGGTCTTACTCGCTCCCAGCCCTTTTAAAAATTCCTCAAGTTCCAAAATCCTGTTTCCCAAGGCATCCACCTCCCTATAAGAATTATACCACCGCAGCCGCCCATAACAACCGGTATTCATAAAAGCCCGGAAATTGTTAAACTATAATTATATGCAAAGCTTATAAAATATATTCATAAAACCATAAAAAACTAACATAATTTTTACGCCGCGGGGCAAAATTAATAACACAAACAGATTTAATTTATTAAAACCAAAAAGGAGGAAGCATACATGGCAGCAGGACAACAAACTCCCGGCAAAAAGCTTGTTCAGAAAGCACATCCTGCCCTTGACAATATGAAATATGAAATAGCGAGCCAGTTCAACCTTCCGGTTCGCCAGGGCTCGGAGGATTACTGGGGAAACCTCACCGCCAGGGACTGCGGCAGGGTGGGCGGAGAAATGGTAAAAAGGCTTATAACCATGGCCGAAAACCAGCTGTCCGGTCAATAACGGGTATCAAAAGGGAAGTTCTGTACAGGGCTTCTCTTTTTTATTGACGGCAGTTCTGGTATAATGATTTCGGAGGCGATAGCATGATAAACCGGGATACCGAGGAGCTGGCGGAAAACAAACTGCTGCTGCTTTACATATTGTCCGAGGCAGGGACACCCCTTTCTAAAAACCAGGTGACCCAGGTTGTTTTGGAAAACAATTTAATGAACTATTTTTCAATGCAGCAGTTCCTTGCGGAATTGGTCCAAAAAGGACTGGTGGTATGTTATGAAGACATGGGCAGGCATTTTTACAGGATACACCACCGGGGGAGCGAAGTACTGAGCCTTTTTCTAATCAGAATCCCCGATAACCTTAAGAAGGATTTGAAGCAGTACCTTACCGATAAGGGTATGCTAATAAAAAGGGAAAACAGCGTTCAGAGCAGTTACCTGGCGGAAAGTTCCGGTACCTATTCGGTTTACCTGAAGCTTACACCGGAAGACGGCGCTTCCTTTGAAATGAAAGTCCCAATAGCTTCCGAAAAGAATGCGAAAAAAATATGCGCATACTGGAACGAAAAAGCCCCGGACCTTTGCAGGGAGATTGTCCGACTGCTGGAGGAGCAAGACGTCCACTAGCCCACTGAAAGTATCCATGCCGGCTCGGTATCGGTTATGACCGTTTTTACAACCAAACCGGTATCCACATCCACTTTGTACAAGCGATTTTCCATCATGCAAACAACGTGCAGGTATTTCCCGCCATACCCCAGCGACTGGCTTACAGGCATCTTACCCAGTCCTATAATGTCGAGGGCTTTCAAACCGGTACTGTCTATCACGGTAAGGCTGTCATCCACGGCATCCACCACGTACAGCCTATCCCTTTCCTGGTCCAGCAGCAGGTTCACCGGCATTGTCCCCAGCCTCATGCACGCGGACTTTTTACCGGTTTCTATATCATACTCCACGAGGCAGCTGCGTTCCCGGCTTTCATGGGACTGGATGATGGTATACAGCTTCCGGCCGGTGCCGTCGCATAGTAGGTCCACCGGGTACCCGTCCACCTTGAGGCAGCTTTGTTTATCCATGGCCAGCGCGTCTATCACCGTGACCCAGTCGCTGCCGGTGTTTGCGATATAAAGGCAGTTGTTCCCCCGGTTTAGAACTATGGACTGGGGCATTATCCCGGTGGGAATCTGGCCTATTATCTGCTGCATACGTAGGTCTATGACAGAAACGCTGTCGGAGTCATAGTTGGTGACAAAGGCCTTGCCTGCTTGTTCAAAGACCTCTATACGGTTGGGGCGGCTGCCGGCAAATATGGTGTTAATTACGGCACGGGAACAAAGGTCAATAATGGAAAGGCTGTCATCGTATAAGTTGGCTACAAGGAGCTGTTCCCCGCCCGCACTGCAGTATATATGCCCGGGCCCCACCATCGGCCCCCTGGCGAAATGGTTTACGTTCATCAGCTTTGTTGCTTCGGGCTTTAAACATATGCGGAATACTTCATCATAGGTCCGGCTCTCGTAAGCCGTTATGCTGTCAGCCCCCATATTCGCCACCAGGACAATACCTCTTTCTTCCATTTTTGCACCCCCAGAATATATATAATCATACTATGCTCAAGGCCTTATATTAGTGTATTGCCCACAGACATATAAAAAGCTCCCCGGTAATCCGGGGAGCCTTTATATAAACAGCCGGTCCCAGGCCGTGGTACATATAGTCAATATCCGGCCTGAAACCGCACCGTCCCGCTCTCTATGTTATACAAATATGCCGCTTGTATTATTATTATAACCAATGTACACGCCGTTAAACAATAAATGGCAAATATCATTCATAATGCAGGATTATACTGTTCGCAATCCGCGAACAACGGGATAAATACTGCCGATCACCGGTCCTTTACATGCCTTGAAGCAAGTTCGCTGTACACTTCATGGTACTCTATACCCTTCTGCAGCATAAGAACGGTTATATGGTACAACAGGTCGGCTATTTCGTATACCGTTTCCTGCTTGCCGGGGTTTTTGGCCCCGATTATTACCTCCGCCGCTTCCTCCCCCACCTTCTTAAGCGTCTTATCCAGGCCCTTTTCCAGCAGGTAGTTTGTATAGGACCCTTCCCTGGGGTTGTTGCGCCTGTCCAGTACAACGCTGTACAGCCGGTCCAACACCCCGGCAGTTTCCGGCCAATTGTCGCAGGGACTGCCGTCCAAACCCCTGTAAAAGCAGGACCGGTTCCCGGTATGGCAGGCCGCCCCCTGCTGGTCCACCAGAAGCAGCAGCGTATCCATATCGCAGTCAACGCAGATCCCTGTAACCCGCTGCACATTGCCGGAGGTCTCCCCCTTGTTCCAAAGCTTATTCCTGCTGCGGCTGAAAAACCACGTGGTGCCCGTTTCAACGGTCTTCTCCAGTGCTTCCTTGTTCATATAGGCCATCATAAGCACCCGGCCGGTTGACCTATCCTGCACAATGGCAGGTATTAGCCCCCTATCGTCAAACTTCAGCCCATCAATAACCCGCTGTGTCATCTCCTTACCGGCACACCCCTTTCCGAAAGGTATTCCTTTAAAACCGGTATTTCAAGCCGCCCGTAATGGAATAGTGAAGCC
>FZPS01000154.1_pt110 | contig 14914 bp, 12 predicted proteins | sample 1817821 | NCBI WGS metagenome assembly FZPS01 (sample SAMEA104158645, study PRJEB21678) | metagenome | place: Germany | collected 2015-04-21 | reverse complement strand
CAGAGAAGGATGGAATTAAAAGGGCTACAAATGGGACTTTGTGGACTTTGTGTAATAACTTGGTGCCCTTTGTGGTAAAAAAATCAACCTAAATAATTTATCCACAATAAACGTTATAGAACCAAAAATAACTTTAGTGAGTGGGGTTATTTCATTAAAATTTAAATAACCTACATTATTTTTTTTAATTAAAAAAACTTTAAATCATTTCTTGTTTAATTATACTGGATCTATATAATTTAATATTAAAAACTAGATACTCCAAACACATAAAACAAAGAAAAGACAAAAATTTTAGAAAAATAAAAAAGTTGTAAGTTATTAGTTAAAAAAAAACTAATCATCCATTTTAAACATAGGGTCCCAGCTTGGCAAAAGGATTGGTTTTTGTTTTAATAGATTTAGGGTAGTCTCTGGTAAATATTTTTTGTGAACTACTAAGCGAAATAAATATTCATCCATCCATTCATCAGTCATAATGAGTTTACCATTATAACCAGCATTACCCCAACTGTTTTCTATTAACCAGCGAGTCGGCTTATCATTGATATCTGTATCTACACCTATTAAAGTCATACCATGAGCAGAGCCACTTTCGAATGTAATAATTCTTTGCTTTTTATTCATTCTAAATGGCAAGTTAAATAATGTATCATACATATAATTATTAATATCCAACAAGCCTATATCATTGTTTAATTGCTTACCTACATCACAAGAAAAATACATAGCCATTGAATCTTTAAGCGATAGCATAGCACTAGCTTTTATTTCATCTATAGGCAGATTTAGATATTTCCAGTTAATTCCCTCCACCACATTTCTATCATATTCTATTTCATATACTTTGTAATAAGGTCTTGTAGGATCATCCATCAGCATTACAAAATCATCAAAATTTATATTAATTATTTCATTGTAAAAAGAAATAGGAGTATAAGTTTTTAGCTCAGTAGGTTTATTGTTTTTATCCACAAATCTATAAGTAAAAGTATTAGGTGGCTCACCAAATGCATAAACTAATATGCGATAAATCTCACTTAAAGCTGTTGTTTTCATTTTTTGTAAATCTACTTTTTTGTTTTTAGCATAAGCTTCCCGCATCATTATGCCGTGTTCTCTGAGTTTGGTAGCAATGATAGAAGAAACTTCACGAGTATTATTGCTGTGATATGTTTCGGGCATAGCATCTGCTGGTACTAATCCATATTTATTGACTAAATTTACAAAACTTGACCATACACCGCCATCAGTGATAGGATTTTTAAACCACCATTCCACCTGTTTATCATCCATGGGCTTATCTACAGTAGCTATTATACCCTCTAAAAATAAATTTGATTTTTCTAATTGATCATAGAAAAATAAATATACATAAGAAAATTCGAAATTAGATAAATTATATTTATCTATTACAAAAGGACGTAACGTATTCATACTAGCAAACATCCAACATCTACCAGAGCGTTTTTGATCTGTAGGTTTACCTGTTTTTATTTGATATTTAAAATATGGATCTGGCTGGCTACGTAAGTCAGGGTTTAGTGATAATTTTTTAATTGAATTTTCAATCATAGCAGACTGAATAGCTGGGTGAAAATCCTTGTATGCATTTTTCTTAATTATTTCAAATTCACTCGTACTTAAAATGTTTTGTGCCATCAAACTCGTTGTAAACATTAAAATAATTAAATAACTCCAAATTGTTTTCATCTTCATATTTTTTTTAACAAAGATAATAAGTATTTTTAATAAATTAACTTATTTGTAACTAAATTTCATACTTAAAAAGTTATAATATCATCATCCACGTGTTTCTGCACAAATATATTTCTCTAGCAATATGTAATTTTAATAGAGTTGTAAAAAGGAGTATTATAAAGGTTAGGTAATATTTTAGCTAGCTAAAATATTACTTGGTGGAATCGAAAGGGGTTCAGAAACAAATCATTGTTTTACTTGAAGTAGTTTATCTATATTTCGTATTCACCAGCCGCCAATACTCATCCCACGCCCATCTGTCCGAGGATGCAAGGTTTAAAAGCCGACCAATGTCTGATTCTACCTCACTTGTCAAGTATTTATGTGTGATTACAAACCACATCAGATAGCTCTGCAAGTATTTAGTAGCCACACCTCTAAATCGTCGCAACCAAACCTTGAAATCATTTATATGCTTATCGACAACCTGTACACTGTATACGCCGCGTCTAATTACTTAATTATGCTATAAAATACGTAAAGTAAAACAAAGGATATTTTTAAGTAGCTCCGTTCACAAATCGCCTTTATGAAGCGTAATTTTTACAAAGCTAAATTTTCTGGATCTATTTATTTAAATTGGGATAGAAATTATAGAAGGGAAAATTATCGTAATTGTGAGGGAAGCGAAAGGTGTTTAGAAGCAAATCATTGTTTTACTTGAAGTAGTTTATCTATATTTCGTATTCACCAGCCGCCAATACTCATCCCACGCCCATCTGTCCGAGGATGCTAGATTTAAAAGCCGACCAATGTCTGATTCTATCTCACTTGTCAAGTATTTATGTGTGATTACAAACCACATCAAATAGCTCTGCAAGTATTTAGTAGCCACTCCTCTAAATCGTCGCAACCAAACCTTGAAATCGTTTATATGCTTATCGACAACCTGTACACTGTATACACCGCGTCTAATTATTTAATTATGCTATAAAATACGTAAAGTAAAACAAAGGATATTTTTATGTAGCTCCGTTCACAAATCGCCTTTATGAAGCGCAATTTTTACAAAGCTAAATTTCTTGGATCTATTTATTTAAATTGGGATAGAGATTATAGAAGGGAAAATTATTGTAATTGTGAAAGGAATCGAAAGGGGTCTAAAAGCAAATCATTGTTTTACTTGAAGTAGTTTATCTATACTTCGTATTCACCAGCCGCCAATACTCATCCCACGCCCATCTATCCGAGGATGCAAGGTTTAAAAGCCGACCAATGTCTGATTCTATCTCACTTGTCAAGTATTTATGTGTGATTACAAACCACATCAGATAGCTCTGCAAGTATTTAGTAGCCACTCCTCTAAATCGCCGCAACCAAACCTTGAAATCGTTTACATGCTTATCGACTACTTGTACACTGTATACACCGCGTCTAATCTGCGTTTTGTTTACAACAACTTTTTTGCTTTTGGTCCCCTTCACAGCTTTTTTGAATTCCTTCTTTTGCTTCACACATATTAAGTTGCTATCTGTCACTCTATGCGATAGCTCTTCCCTTATCTGACTATTGGTTACTTTTTTGCGTCCTACGTGTTTGAATAGTAAATTGCCTTCTCTGTCTGTCATTACTAGCACAGCTACTTTGGGATGTTTCTTTTTCTTTGCTTTTTCGTATTCTTTTCGGCTTCTGTATTTGCGACCTTTTTCTGAATACTTCATTAGCAGCTCATCAGCTTCTACAATGCCTGAGAAGCTTATACCACCTTGTAATGATTTGATCGCTGCTAGTATCTTGTGTCGCCAATTGAAGCTCGTTCTCAGACTTATGCCTACCTCCGATGCGCAAGCTCTTAGACTTTTGCCTTCTAGCATACATTTTAGGTAATCGAGCATTTTATCAGCTTTTCGCATGCGATATACGAAGGTTCTGGCTGTTTCGCGGTATTGTCGGCCGCAATCTTTGCATTTGTACACTTGTTTGCCGTCGCGTACTCCAGCTTTTATTACATTTTCGCTTTTGCATCGAGGGCAGATGGGGGCTGTGCTTTGTATTTTTAGCTTCTGATAATCTACGGCTGTGTAGTTGTTTTTTAATAAAAATTGATATAGATTATCTAGAAATCTACGTTTCTGCTCTTTGGGTAGAGCTTGATAATCTAATAGATTGAAGTTATCCATAATTATTTTTTTGTAAAATTAAATAAAAATTATTTGATAATGATATAAACTACTTCAAGTAAAACAAAGATTAATTTCAGAAAGTCTCTTCCAACAAATCACCCTTTAGGAAGCTCAATAGCTTCAAACTTTATTATGTGTTGTTCTTTTTGTTAAATATGGTAGCATTTGCTTGATGAGTGGGCATTACCAGTATATCATTTACATTGACATGATCAGGTAGGTTGGCTGCGTATAATATAGCATCAGCTACATCATTTGCCATCAGAGGCGTATATCCTGTATATACTTGATCTGCAAGATCTCTATCCCCTTTGAAACGTACGGTTGAAAATTCAGTGTTTACAGCACCAGGAGCAACATTTGTAACTTTAATATTAAATGGTAATAAATCTATTCTCATAGCTTCTGACAATGCATGTACAGCGTGCTTGGTAGCACAGTAAACATTACCATTAGCATATACTTCTCTTCCGGCTATAGAACCGAGATTTATCACATGTCCTTTGCATCTTTTTACCATTCCAGGTAAAACAGCTCTACTAACATATAAAAGTCCCATGATATTTGTATGTACCATAACTTCCCAATCTTCTATGTTACCTTCATGTAATGGCGATAACCCAAGAGCTAACCCGGCATTATTAACCAAAATATCTATATTTTGCCAATCAATAGTAAGATTACTGAAAAAATTAAAAACTTCTTTTTTATTTCTTACATCTACTTTATCTATCAATACTTTTACATTACTCAGAGTTGAAATTTCTTTTTTGATAGATTCTAACTTGTCTATTCTACGAGCTAGCAAAATCAAATTGTCGCCATTTATAGCAAATTTTTTAGCAGTAGCTGCACCTATACCGCTACTGGCACCTGTTATTACAATTGTTCTATTCATAAATGTTTGATTTTAAATTTTTTACAAATTTTTTCTATATCTATAATAATAACAAAACTTAATAATAAAAATAATAATGGAAAAATCCTATATCTGACTATAGCGCCTACAATAGGAGTAGTATAGCCTATTAGTAAAAATTCAATTAATGCAAATAATAAAAAAGAAAATAAAATCAATTTGTTATTTCTATGTAATGATTTTTTATGAAAAATAAATGTAAATATGGCAAAGCTGATCCACAGTACATTTTCTATAAAGGCAGGTATAACAATTATATTATGCAAATCAGTAACAAAAGGCCTAAATAAAGTGTTTACTAATGCTAATGGTGCATTTAAAATAAATGAAAAAATTGTGGGTTTTAAATTTAATGGATTTATAAGGCTACCAGCATTTTCACTTATTGCCAAATTAGTGGCTAAAGTTAATTTATTAACTACTATCATTAATAGGTCCAAATTAAATATCCATTTGATCAGAGGAATACATAATATATAAAATAATAAAAAAACCAAGTATAGTTTCCAAATTTCAATTTTTTTCAAAACTTTAGATATTATTAAGGGAAATATGGCTAAAAACAATCCAATAATTATGTAAATTTTAACTGTAAAAAATAATATAGTTACTAATATGAATAGGATGATAGTAAAGATAGAAACTCGTTTTGTAATTATTTTATGTATACTAAAAAACCATAATCCTAACAAAAACATTACTAGTGCTTCTTTTAATACTCCTGAAGTCCACAAAACTAAAGAAGGAAAGAAAAAAATAATTATAAAAGAAAGTTTAGCATTTTTTATATATGGATTTATGGATTTAAAAAATAAAAATTGACCTATAAAAGCTAAAAAAACAAAAAATAACATATGTAGCAAATAGTTGCCACCTGTCAAAGGCATCAATATAGCATTTATCCGTATCATCATTCTGTTATCGCAAGTTATAGGCACATAATTGGCTCTTTCCCAATTGCTAGTATTTATTAAATATTTGTCTTTTAGTGTCTGGTATTCATTTTTATCATAAATTCCAAAAATTATTTTAATGAAATCATTTGGGTTATCTTTGCTAGAGTTCCATAATATTTTGCCGTCATCATAATATTTAAAAATATCTGCTTTGTTTCTATCAAAATAATAATTAGTATAAATAAATATTAAAAAAATACCTGCCAATATTTTTAGAATGAAAGCTATCATCCACCAAACTGGGGCAATTTCATTGCTATATCTTTTAGTTAGAAAAAAAATAAATATCATAAGGAATATAGCTATTATTATAGCTATTACTATTTCCATAAATAAAATTAATCTAAATTAATAGCAAAAATACAAGAAAATTAATAAATATTTTTCCTAAATTCTTTTAGCTCTTCTAAAAAATTATTATCTTTTTCTATATGATTGCCTATAACGACACCATTTATATCATGGTTAAAATATTGATCAATAATATTTAAATTATTAATCCCACCTCCGATGATTATAGGTAATGAAATAATATTTTTGAGATTTGTTAATATTTCAGTTTTAATAGGATTGCAAGCACCAGAACCAGCTTCTAAATAAATTAGTTGAGCGCCAGCATATTTAGCTGCCAAGCAAGTAGCTATTAATATATCTTTTTTATCAGGAGGTATAGGTAAGCTTTGAGTCATATAAGCTGTACTACTAATATTGCCACCATCTATTAAAATATATGCTGTAGATATAGCAGGTAAACCAGATTTATAAATAATAGGCGCAGCTATTATCTGTTGGCTTATTAAATATTCAGGATTCCTACCAGAAAAAAGTTGTAAAAATAAAATGCCATCAGCATCACTTATTATTTGTGTGTAATTACCTGGGAAGATTATTACTGGTAATGAAGTTTTTGATTTTAATGTTATTATAATATTTCTAAACCATTCAATATCAAAAATCAAACTCCCACCAATTAAATATAAATCACAACAGTCATTATTACCAGCGTAGATATATTTATCTAACAATTCTTTGTCTGTTTTATCAGGATCAATCAATATAGCTATTGTTCGTGTTTTTAAAAATAAATTGTAAATTTGTATTGACATTTTTGAAATTTTTATCAAAAATAATAAATTAATGAGAAAAATATTTTTATTGTGTATGTTTTTTTGTCCATTACAATTATTAAATTCACAAAATACGTATATTGTTACATATGATACTATTTTAAAACAGGAAATACTAATAGGTAGATTAAATAAAAATGACTTAATGAATTCTGATTTTGCTGAATATTTTTATTTATATCATGAAGCTTATAAACCTGAAGTGGGGATAATAAATAAGTTAAAACATTTAATTAACGATGTTAACATTACAATTGTCATTGGTACTTGGTGTTCAGATTCTCAAGAGCAAATACCCAAATTTTATAAAATTATTAATCTACTAGAATATGATGAAAATAAAATTTTGTTAATAGGTGTAGATAAAAAAAAGCAAGCTAGGGAGTATGAATCATTGGTCCAGTCATTAAACATAGAAAAGATACCTACTTTTATTTTTTATAAAGACGAAAAAGAAATTAGTAGGATAATAGAAAGTCCCGAAACAACCTTGGAAATGGATATGCTAAAAATATTGAATAAATAATAAATATTATCAATTTAATTCATACAATTCTCTGAAATTTGGTATTAATGATTTTAAATAATCATGCAATTTTTTTACTTGTCCTTCCATGTTACCAAATTGCTTATTACCACATTCATAGGTTAATCCTTTTTTGATTTCTTTATTTTTAAATTTTATAGTTACTAGATAGGTGACACCGCCGACGCAGCCTTCATAATCATATTTGGTTTTTTCTGGACCAATTTGTATTTTATTAGCATTGAAATATTTGATTATTTCATTCCACGCATCAGCAGTTATTTTAACTTTTGTCTTATCTAATAATTCATTTTGTCTTTTAATTTTAAGCTGAATTTTATTTTTTTTGATAATAAATTCATACTCTCTATAATATTCAGGAGAGAGGGGTGGGGTTTTTAAAACAAAAGTTATTTCCTTAATCTCTGGTAACTGAGCGGATACATTTTCTATATTACTGAATAAAAAATTAGCAATTATTATAAATAAAATTAATATTTTCGAACTTTTCATATATTATTTATTTTAAATTTTTCTACAAATTCTTTAAATGAAATAATAGGGATACCAAGTTCATTAGCTTTTTGGCGCTTGGCAGGTCCCATATTATCACCCGCTATCAGGTAATCTGTATTACTAGAAACAGATGAGAGTACTTTACCTCCATTAGCTTCTATCAATCTTTTCAGATCATCACGTTCTATATCTTCGAATACACCTGATATTACAAAATTTAATCCTTTCAATTTTTCTGATTTTGGTGTCTCTTCATCTAATGCAAATTTCAAGCCAGCTTTTTTTAATCTTTCTATTAAAAGTAGATTATCTGGATCTGAGAACCAATCTATGATTGACTGTGCTGTTATATCACCTACCTCTGGTATCTGTTGTAGCTCTTCTTTACTCATTTGCATCAATTTATCTAAAGATTTAGCATAATTAGCAATATTTTTAGCCATTACAGAGCCTACATTTTTAATACCTAGGGCATACAGCATTCTATCAAATGGTTTAGATTTAGATTTTTCTATAGATTTTAAAATATTTTCTACAGTTTTGTGTTGAAACCGCACAATGCGAATTTTTCCATCAGGCATCTGGTATTGATTTTCTAATCCTAAAAGTTGATCATAAGTTAAATTATAAAGATCAGCAGGAGATTTTACTAGTCCCTTTCTATAAAGTAATTCTATTTTTTCCTCGCCTAGAGTTTCTATATCCATAGCGTCTTTACTAATAAAATGTTGTAATTTGCCTAAGATTTGTGGTGGACAAAATTTATCATTAGTACAATATACGAATGGATCGCCTTCTTTATGCAAAGTAGGACTATTGCAAGCCGGACAAAAACGAGGTGGGCAAACGGGATATGCATCAGGAGGACTTTTGTCCACTTCTACTTTTACAATCTTAGGAATAATTTCTCCACTTTTTTCTACCCACACATAGTCTTTTACGTGAATATCATTTTGTTTGACAAAATCAAAATTATGCAGAGTGACTCTCTTTACTGTAGTACCACTGAGTAATACTGGATTTAGATTAGCCACTGGTGTGATGACCCCAGTACGTCCAACTTGGAAATCTACAGAAGTGATTTGAGTTAGAGCTTGCTCTGGTTTATATTTAAAAGCTACTGCCCAGCGTGGATATTTAGCTGTATTGCCAAGCTGACGTTGTAATTCATAATTATTAATTTTAATTACCACCCCATCTATGCCAAATGGTAGCTCATCACGTTTGATTTCATATTCATCGATAAATATTTTAACTTCATTCAACCCATGACATAGCTTTATATATGGCGGCACTGGTGCTCCCCATTCTTTAGCTTTCATCATTGCCTCATAATGATTAGAGAAAATAGGAGTCTCAGTTAAAACTTCATAAGGCATAAATTGTAAATTTCTTTTAGCTACGAGAGATGAATCTTGTAATTTTAATGAACCAGCGGCAGCATTGCGTGGATTTGCGAAGGGGTATTCGCTATTTTCCTCTCTTTCCTTATTTAATTTATTAAAAGAATCAAAGGGCATAATAATCTCACCTCGTATATCTACCCAATTAGGATAATCTCCAAAAAGCCTCAATGGAACATTTTTAATAGTTTTTACATTATTCGTTACCACTTCACCTATAGTGCCATCGCCACGGGTAAGAGCTGTAATGAGTATTCCATTTTCGTAAATACAACTTATAGCTAAACCATCATATTTGAGCTCAGCTACGAATTCTACATCATCTACATTAGTAATATTTCTTTTAAAAAAACTAACCACTTCATTCCAATCATAACTATTATCTAACGATAGCATTGGAAAACGATGTGGCTGATTAGGAAACTCCTTAGTGATAAATCCACCTACTCTCTGAGTAGGACTATCAGGCTCTTGATAATTGTATTGTTTCTCTAACCACTCTAGCTCTTTCAGTAGTTGGTCATATTCATAATCAGAAATCTCTGGTGAATTTTTTACATAATATAAATAATTATGCCTATTTAGTTCAGCAGTTAAATATTTAATTCTATCAATAGCTTCTTCTTTTGTCATAAATTTTTTAGAAAATAATAATTACAAATATAAAAATTTTATGGATAATATATTTTTTATTTAATATAAAAATTCAAAATAAACAATACAAAAATCAAAAAATCATTTTAAAAGTAGAAAAACTTTTTGTTAAAAAAAATATTTCGCTTAGTATACATTATATTGAAAATTGAATTTTTTTTTTAAGCATACTCTGCTTTCGCTCATTATCTATATTTTGCACTAGCTCACTCATATCATTTTTTACCCACGGTTACCCTTATCATTTTATTCCAAGGCACATATTCTACAAATTTTTCTCTAATTTCATTTTCTTTTGCTTCATTAATAACATAAAAAAGGTTTTCATAATATGTTTTCATCGATGTACCCAGGTCTATCATTTTTAGTTTGTTTTTTATGATATTAAAAGCCCCGTCAAATGCAAACAAGCTTGTCCCCATTAAATAGTTTCTTACTCTATCGAGTTCTTCATTGCTAATAGTATCATTTACAAATTTATCATATTCTTTTTTAATTTCATCAATTACGAAATTAGTTTGTTCAGCTTTTACTTCAGCAGATATACTCCATGCAGCTTGATGCTTGAAATGATTAGTTCTACAATAAATGCCATAGGTGAGTCCTTTATCTTCTCTGATATTTTTATTAAGTCTACTACCAAAATATCCACCAAAAATAGTTTGACCTATCAAAAAATATGGATAATCTTTTTCTTTTAATGATTTTATCTGGCATCCTATTTTAATAGCAGTTTGTAAAGAATCTTTTTTATTAATATGTAATTGTTTTTGAGATGGCATACCAGTAGATAATTTTAAATCTTTTATATTTAAGTGGGGTAAAATATCGTAATGTTCTGTAATAAATCTAATAATCTCATCATTATAATTACCTGCAAGCCCCCAAAGAGAGTTAGAAAAATCGAAATATTTTTTTTGAAATGTTATTAAATTTTTTCTCGATGTCAGTAGTATATCAGAATATTTAATATGTTTACCATAAGGATGATTATTGCCAAATAGTAATTTGAAAAAATTTTTATTAGCTATGAAGTCTACCCTTTTATTTTTGATTTTCAAAATTCCTAAGGTTTCTTGTTTTTGAAGTATTAATTCTTTTTTAGGGTATGTAGGATCTGTAAGTAGCTCAAACAAAAGATTTAATGCATGGATAAAAAGATTATTAAGCGCAATCAAAGAAATATTGACTGAATCGGGTCCTACAGAAATATCTATTGAAGCACCATAATAATTTATTTCTTCGGCAATTTGGATTGCAGTTTTTTGTTTAGTACCAGATTTTATCATTTCCCAAGCAAATTTGCCTATCACAGGATTATTTGCAAATTTATATCCAAGAGGGATGATCAGGTATAGAGAGACTAAATCTGTACGAGTAGTATGAAAAGTATAGATTTTATTATTATCGCTTAGATTTATTTCATTTACCTCAGGTATTTTAGGTTTAGTAGGAGTGATTATATTTGGTCGCATATTATTTATTTTTTTAAATAATTTAAAACAAAAGCATTATCAGGTTTTAATATATCATCAGCCAAATTCATTATTTCATCTTTTGTAATAGATTTATAAATTTCATAATTTTCAAATAATAAATCTGCACTCCCTAATGCTTCATAAAATGATAACTCGAAACCTATCCTTTGCAAATCATATATATTCATTGAGAGTGTACTCAGATACATATTTCTTACTTTATCTAATTCTTTATCAGTAACAGGTTTTTTCCTAAAATTAACTAATTCATTCCACAGGGTATCCTCGGCTTTTTTAACATCAATAGAAGGTTTTACAAAACCAAGTATCAGCAAAAGCCCAGGATCTACACTACCCATAACACTTGCATCTATTGAAATAAAAAGCTTTTTTTCTTTGACTAATGAAGTATATAATCGCGACGAATTCCCATTGCCAAGAATATCAGATAAAATATCATAGGTTGAATATTGTGGTGAGAGCCTACCAGGCATAGGTATAGCTATTACAATTAGGTTTAATGGTACATTGCGTTTTACTACTTTTCTCACTTGATGTTTGATAGGTGATTCAAGTGGATAATCGCGTTCATCAATAGGTGTAGATGGTATATCTGAGAAATATTTTTCTATTAGCATTTCGATATCATCATGATATTTACCACTAATAGCTAAAATAGCATTAGAGGGTTGATACCATTTATCATAAAATCGTTTTACATCTTCTAAAGTTGCTTTTTCGATATGTTCTGGAGTGAGACCTATTGTAGGCCAACGATATGGATGCCTAGCATAGCACATATCAAAGAGAATATGTAATAAATCTCCATAAGGCTGATTGAGATGAGTTTGTTTAAATTCTTCGATTACAACATTTTTTTGAATATTTAAGCTTTTTTCATTAATATTCAAGTGTTGCATCCTATCACTCTCGAGCCAAAGAGCTAGTTCTATATTATATGATGGTAATTGAATAAAATAATCTGTGAAATCTTGGGTAGTAAATGCATTATTGATGCCTCCAGCTGACTCTACTTCACTATCATACGAGGGGGCATACTCTGATCCAGCAAACATTAAATGTTCGAATAAATGAGCAAAGCCAGTTTTGTCTGGTTCCTCGTCGCGTGAGCCAACAAAATAAAAAACATTAACGCATACTAAAGTAGTATCCTCCACAGGATATAGGATATACCTAAATCCATTAGATAATTTACCTTTATGAAAAGTTTTATTGAGCATAATAAATAAATTATCAACAAAGATACTGAAAAATAATTGACATTTGTTTACAACTTTTTTTTAAAATGATATTTTTTTGAATAATATCTACTTAATTTACTTTTCTTTGCCAGCCACACAAAGAAAACTAACAAAAGAAAGGTCTCCGCTGGTTTTAACACCCCTGTCTCTGTGAGACATCCCCTCTACAAGAGGAGAATACGATGTGATTCCCCTTCTCCAAAGGGGTGTCAGGCATAGCCTGACGGGGTAGTTAAAAAAACTACGCTGGCCAGCCCTACCCAACCCTGCTTGCTTGTTTTATTACAAATCATTTCCCAAAGGCGGGAGGGACACATTTAAAGATGTGTTTTAAGAAAAATAATGATTTCTCTATGAGACAAATAGCTTACCGTAAGGAAGATATCGGATATGAAATTTTATAAAATAAAATTAATAATATTTTTAATTTTTGTTTTATTTATACCAATTATCTGTATTTTTAACTTTAGTCCAAGTAGATTCCCTATTTCTCTTTTGTAGCTCATCTTCATTGGCAAATCTTACAAATGCCCTATTAGCAAAATCTTTTATATAAACAAAAACGTTCCCCGCTGTATCTACATCTAAACGTGATATTTGGTATTTCATAAAATTTTTTGCTAAATGTTGAAGTTTTATCGTATCTAATTCAACTTCTTTATCTGCGCATATCCAATGCATATATGTAATGTTGTTATCTTGTGTATCCATTTTTAAAGTATAATAACCAAATTTTAAAGAATCATTTTTTAAAAAATCTATACTACCTGTAATTATTATTTTTCCACTATCATCAAAACCTCTTATATACATAATAACACCTTTAAATTGTGAAAAATCTTCGTATTCATATTTATCCAAAAATTCCTTTTCTCTTTTATGTTGCTCACAACTATATAATAAAATCGTTGCGAAAATGATGAATATTAAACTCTTTATTGTTTTCATAATATTTAATATTAATATTTTATTAAGGGATGAACCTCTACTCTGTAATACATATCTTTATAATTATACTTGTTTGCATGTTGAACTCCCATACGTATAGAACGTTGATCATCTCGTGAATCAAATTGAGACGAATACGCATTTGTATTGGAATTAAAGATACTATTATAATGTGCTCCCATTTGCAATTCAAATGAAGTTAAACCAATAGCTCTACCTGCTGCTCCGAATAAAAAGTTCCCAAAATTTTGATAATTATGAGCTACCCCATCCACTAAATACAATGTTTGTATTCTATTTATATCATAATCCTGATATTGAAATTTTAAACCAATATCGGATTGAGCAAAATCAAATTTTCCTAAACCTTTTCCTTCCTTTTTAATATAATCATACCTGCCAGAATTACTAAATTCTGTCTTATTTTCTTTATTAAATGCTCCTGCTCTAGATAGCATACTTATAATCTCTTCTTCTTGGACAAAATGTATTTTCTTTATTACTCCGTTTTTCAGGTCATTTACATCATTTTTAGGATCAGCAAATTTAAACTTTTGTGTAATATTACCTTCGCTATCAACAATACGCCCTGTACGTCCAAAAAATGTATTATGAAACCAATTATCTTTTTTCGTTCCCAAATAATTACCATTTTCATCAAATTCTGATATACTTGTCCCATTCGGATCCACCAGCACTACAGGATTATCAGCTGTATAGCAATATGGCGATAGCGATGGATATTTATCGCTCATCGGATCTACGCTCAGCCATCCACTCAGCTCGCTATCATAATAGCGTGCTTCGAAGTATGTGTAGCTGGTCTCGTTGTCTAGCTCTTTGGCAGTGAATTTGTACCTACTATCAAACTCTTCAGTGTTTCGCTGGGAGACGAAGAGCTCGCCGTATGGGAGATACTGCAAATGTTGCACTACATAGCCACCTATATTAGTTACGAAAGAGGCAGAGCCGAGATGGTCGGAGTGGTAGTGGATTTTCATTTATAAATTTTTGTTAGGTAAAATTAATGAATATTTTGGAATAAATTTCTACTTAATTTACTTTTCTTTGCCAGCCACACAAAGAAAACTAACAAAAGAAAGGTCTCCGCTGGGGAAATGATTTGATAAAACTACGCAATCACCTCATCGTCATTTAGGCAATTCTTGAATTGCCTCTACAATAACTGTATTTGCAAATCATTTCCCAATGAGGGCGGGATAAAATAAAAACACAAAGCA
>FZPS01000051.1_pt159 | contig 14920 bp, 11 predicted proteins | sample 1817821 | NCBI WGS metagenome assembly FZPS01 (sample SAMEA104158645, study PRJEB21678) | metagenome | place: Germany | collected 2015-04-21 | reverse complement strand
CAAGCACTGCTTGTTTCCAGCCTTTTTTGGCAATCTCCAAAAGATACGGCAAGGTTGCATTGGTGAGTGCCAGGGTAGAAGTCCGGGGAACCGCCCCGGGAATATTGGAGACGGCATAATGAATGACATCATACTTGACAAATACCGGATTGGCAAGGGTAGTTGGTTTTTTAATGGTTTCGACGCAGCCTCCCTGGTCTATGGCCACGTCCACAATTACACTGCCCGGCTGCATCTTTTTTACCATATCTTCCGTAATAAGTTTAGGTGTTTTTGCACCCGGTACGAGAACGGCACCTACTATTAAATCCGCGTTTCTAACCGCTTTGGTCAGGTTGTAGCGATTGGAATATAAAGTTTCAATCCTGCCTTGAAAAATATCCTCAAGGTAGCGTAGTCTATCCACATTGATATCAATCACGGTGACGCGGGCCCCAAGTCCCATTGCCCGCCTGATGGCCCCTGTACCCACAGTTCCGGCGCCTACCACCACCAGCGAACCCGGTGTTACTCCCGGAACTCCTTCCAAGAGGATGCCCTTGCCGCCGCGTGTTTTTTCCAGGTAGATGGCTCCCTCCTGGATGGCCATGCGACCTGCCACTTCACTCATGGGAGTCAGAAGGGGCAGGCTGCGGTCGGAGCGCTGGACTGTTTCATAAGCCATGGCCGTCACTCCGGACTCCATTAGAATTTGCGTGAGCTTTGCATCTGCTGCCAGGTGCAGGTAGGCAAAAAAGATCAGATCGGGTCTTAAATTCTTGTATTCAGATTTATGCGGTTCCTTAACCTTTACCATGAGTTCGCAATTTTCCCATACATAAGAGGCATCATCTATAATCTCCGCCCCCGCGGATTCATAGCTATAATCGGAAAAACCTGAGCCAAGGCCGGCACCCTTTTCGATAAGTACCCGGTGTCCACAGGATGTCAGCGCATCTACACCGGCGGGAGTCATGGCTACACGGTTTTCTTGTTCTTTTCGTTCTTTGACAACACCAATAATCATTTTCTCGGCCTCCTCAAAACGACAAAATAAGCTACATTGCTAAAAGTATATCAAAAAAAAAGCCATGATGAGCATTAAAATTTATTAAAAATATTGTATACTCGCTCTTATTACATCAAAAACGGGTTTACAGTAATAATAAGTAATTACTATTCAACATAATTCCGCGGTATTCCTCCCCCCCCCTGAACAAAAGACAACAATTGAGCAATATGTATATTACATGAAAAAGAAGCAGAAGTAAAATACTTTATGCCCAAAGGCCGGCAACTGATTAAACAAATTCAATCACGCCGACAAGCCACAGGTGTTGATGGAGCACGTGCGGTTTGCCGAGGGGGAAGCCTGCTTTATTTAATGGTTTGATAGTGAGAATAAAGGGGAAAGGCAAAAAGATGTTGAAAAACATATTTATAAATCTGCTAGGAAGATTGTTGTTTTTTTGCGCAGAATACAGAAGACGCCTGCTCGACAAATCCCCTTTGAGTCAGGAGGATAGAAGTGAAAGAAAGAAAAGGGATTGTTATGGTTTATACCGGTGACGGCAAAGGAAAGACAACGGCGGCTTTAGGCCTTGCACTTCGGGCAAGCGGGCATGGGGAGAAAATATTGCTGGTCCAGTTTTGCAAAAGCGACCCGGCCTACGGTGAAGTAAAGGCTATTCGCAAGTTTTTGCCCACCATGGACGTTGTCCAGTCGCCTTTCTGCCGTTTCCGGAGAAAAGGCGAATTCGAACCTGAAGATTTTGCTGCGGCGGAAGAAGTGTTCCGGTCCGGACGGGATGCCGTGCTTTCCGGAAAGTATGACCTTGTTATCTTTGATGAAATCAATTTTGCCGCCGACAACAATCTTGTCAAAGTTGAAGATATCCTGCAAATGCTGCAGGAACGCCCCGGTCATGTTAATGTGGTCCTTACCGGCCGCAATGCTGCGGCGGAAATAATTGCAGCCGCCGATATGGTAAGTGAGGTAAAAGAAGTAAAGCATCACTATCAGGCGGGAATCGAGGCGCAGGTCGGGGTGGAATATTAAAGGGCAAAAAATTTCCGGTTGAGAAACTGTCTCCGGTGGGATATAATACATATCGAACATATGTTTGATTAAACCGGAGGCGGTTTTTTTGTCTTTTGTTCATCTGCGGGTTCACAGCGAATACAGTTTTTTGCGCGGCGCCTGCCGCCTGGAAGAACTGGTGCTGCAGGCCAAGAAACTGGGCATGCCGGCCGTGGCGCTGACAGATTACAATACACTGCACGGGGCAGTCCGTTTTACGCAGGCAGCCCTGCGGCACGGAATTATTCCGCTTTTGGGCGTGGAAACAAAATTGTGCGGCCTGCCTGCTGTCCTTTTGGTGCGCAATCGCCGGGGCTGGAGCAATCTGGTGCGTTTGGTGAACCTGCTCGCCTTGGCCGGGCCGGGCCAAAAACAGCTGCAGCCGCAGGAACTGGCGGATTTCAGCCCGGGGCTGACAGTTATCCTGCATCCTGCAGGAGAAATTGATCCCTTGAAACCCGCAAGCTGTGCCGGAATGGCCGGGGAAGCGCTCGCAAGTCTCTTGCCCTGCTGCGAGGAATTCTACCTGGCCATAGAAAATGCCGGCTTGCCGGGAACGGAAAAGCGCAACAGGCTTTTGGCTGAACTTGCCGCAAGTAGAGGGGTCCCGCTGCTTGCAACCCACAATGTGCATTATACCCTGCCCGGCGATGACATAATTTACCGGATGCTCAACTGCATCCGTACCGGCAAACCCCTGGCCGGAGCGGCTCATTTTTTCCTGCCCGGCACCGGCTATTACCTGCTGCCGCCGGAGGTAATGCGGCGGCGCTTTGCCGCTTACCCGCAGGCCTGCGAAAATACCCTGCGGGTGGCTGAAAGCTGCTCTTTTGTTTTGCAGCGGGAAGGAATGCACCTGCCAAAGCTTGTTTTCCCGGGCGAGACGGCGGAGCAGGTACTGCAGCGCCTCTGCCGGGAAAGCCTGGCGGACAAAGGGTTGCAGTATGCCGGATATCTGCGGCGGCTGGAAAGTGAGCTCCCCGTCATTTTTGCCAAAGGGCTGGCTTCCTATTTTTTGATTGTCCGGGACCTGGTAGAAAAGGCTCGCCGGGAAGGGATCCCGGTTGGCCCCGGCCGCGGTTCCGCCGGCGGGAGCCTGGTGACTTACCTGCTGGGTATTACAAGGGTGGATCCTTTGCGCCACGGCCTGTACTTTGAGCGCTTTCTCAGCGCCGACCGGGAAGGTTTTCCCGATATAGATCTGGACGTCTGCCACCGCCGGCGGGATGAACTGCTGGCTTACCTGCGCAGCCGCTATGGCGACGGACATATAGCCCAGGTCAGTACTTTCAGCACCCTGGGGGCCCGGGCGGCAGTGCGGGAAGTAGGCAAGCTGCTGGAGATAAGCAGCGCGAAAGTGGCTGCCGTGGCCGGGGCTATGCCCGGCTATTCCTTTCGCGGCAGTATAGACGAAGCTTCCCGCCATTCTCCGGAACTGCAGCCGCTCCTGGACAGGGATGTGCGGTGGATACTGGAAAATGCCCGCAGGCTGGAAGGCATGTGCCGCCATCTTTCCACTCATGCCGCCGGAATAATCCTGGGAGCGGCGGACTTGACCGGCCGGTTGCCGCTTTGCCGGGGACCCTCCGGGGAAGTCCTTAGCCAGTGGGACAAAGATGATGTTGAGGCCATGGGTTTTTTAAAGATTGACATTCTGGGTTCCCGCAACCTGACTATTATCAATGACACCCTGACATTTATCCGCCGGCGGCAGGGAGGGGCCCCGGCCGTGGAAGAACTCCCTCTTGCAGATGAAGAAACATATGCCATGCTGCGGCGTGCTGAAAGCCTGGGCTGCTTTCAGCTGGAAAGCACCGGCATGCGCCGGGTGCTGCGTCTTCTGGCGCCGGAAAAAATTACAGACTTAATCCACCTGCTTTCTCTCTACCGGCCGGGCCCCTGGGAAAACGGCACTGTGAAAACCTTTATAGACCGCCGCCGGGGAGCAGAAAAGACTGTTTACCCCCACCCGCAGCTGGCCGGTATTCTCTCGGAAACCTACGGCGTGATTTTGTACCAGGAACAGTTGATGCGCATTGCCTGCGAAATCGGCGGGTTTACTCCCGGGGAGGCCGATCGCCTGCGCCGGGAACTGGCAGGCCGTTCTTCTCTGCTGCGGGAGCACTGGCGGCAAAAGTTTCTTGCCGGGGCGGCAAGAAAGGGCCTGACCGGGGAAGAAGCCCTGGAAATTTTCGAGTTGCTCTCGCGTTTTGCCGGCTACAGCTTCAACAAGGCGCATTCCGCCGCCTACGCTCTTGTCTCTTACTGGACGGCCTATCTGAAAAGACACTATCCGGTGGAATATTATGCCGCCCTGCTTTCAACGGGCTATGGCTACTACGGCACCGCCGTTTACGTACATGAGGCCGGGAGGCGGGGCATACAGGCCCTGCCTCCCCATATTGACCGCAGCGGCCTCCTTTACCTGCCGGAAGGCGCTGCGATCCGCGCCCCTCTGCCCCTGGTCCGGGATTTGGGCGGCCGGGGTGCCGCCGCCATACTGCAGGCGCGCCAAACCGGTCCCTTCCGGTCCCTGTCCGATTTCTGCCGCCGCCTTGGGCGCGGTGCGCTACGGCGCAGCGTCCTGGTCAACCTGATCAAGGTCGGAGCCTTTGACGGCCTGGGGCTTAACCGGAGACAGGCCCTGGCTTGCCTGGATTATATTCTCAAGCGCACGGACAGGTTCCCGGGGCAGATGACGCTCTGGCCGCCGCTTGCAGGCTGCAGTCTTCCTGAACTGGCCGAATACAATGAGGAGGAAATACTGGCCGCGGAAGCGGAAGTGCTGGGCATGACCCTTTCCCGTCACCCTCTGGCCCGGTTTGCCGGCCGCCTGTCCGGGATTTCCCGCCTGCCGCTTGCGGAGCTGCCGCGGAAGGAAGCGGGAGAAGAAGCGACGGTGGCGGCCATAGTTCTTGCCCGTTCACGCCGCCGCCTGCCGAGAGGGGGCATAATGTTAACCCTGTTTCTGTCCGATGAAAGCGGTTTTGCTGAAGCCGTTGTTTATCCACGGGAGCACAGGAGGCTGCTGCGGCAGCTGCAGGAAAATATGCTGCTTTTAAAAGGCAAAAAAACAACGGAAAGCGATTCCCTGGCGGTGGAGGATGCCGTGCCCCTTGTCCTCTTGCCGGAAAAGGAAAAAGAAAAGCGGGCGGCGAATTAAGACCGGGGAAGGAATGGATAATGACAGAAAAAGAACTGCTTGCCAAACTCTTGGCAGACAATGAAAACTGTCTCAAATGCGGCCTGGGAAGAGGAAGAAAAAAACTTGTTTTCGGGGAAGGCAATCCCCGGTCCCGTATATTTTTACTGGGTGAAGCCCCCGGGGCGAAGGAGGATGAAACGGGCAGGCCCTTTGTGGGCCGGGCCGGAGAACTCTTGACGGAACTCCTGGCTCTGGACGGAATTGACCGGCAGGACGTCTATATTACCGGTTCGTGCAAGTGCCGGCCTCCCAAAAACCGCAACCCTTACCGGAAAGAGCTTACGGCCTGCCGGCCTCTTCTGGAGCGGCAGATAGAGATTATTAAGCCCCGGGTGGTGGTCTGCATGGGGCTTGTTGCCGTTCATAACCTGCTTGACAGGAGAGCCCGTCTTGCCGATGTGCGCGGACGCTGGTTCGACGGACCGGGTTATAAGATTTATCCCACCTATCACCCGGCGGCTGTGCTGCGCGGGACGGTCAAAGCCCATGTTATGGTGACGGATTTCCGCCGTGTTGCTGAAGCGGTTCAGGCCCGGCTTGTTGATTAACTTGTGCCCGTTTGGGAAATGAATAGCTGCAGGAAGGATAATCATTGCCTGGTCACGAAGTAAAAAGTGCTGCCGGAGGTGAGACTGTGGCAAACCATAAACTGAAGGATAAAAGCACTGACATGCTTTTTGAAGCTATTTTGCTTTTGGAAACAGTGGAAGAATGTTACCAATTTTTTGAGGATGTTTGTACGGTAAGCGAGATAAAGGCTCTGGCACAGCGCCTCCAGGTTGCCAAAATGCTGCGGGACGGCAAAACATACCAGCAGATTGAAAAGGATACCGGAGCCAGCACGGCGACGATCAGCCGCGTTAAGCGCTACCTGCATTACGGAGCAGGAGGCTACAATCTGGTTCTGGAGCGCCTGGACCGTGACAGCTCGTGACAGAAGCAAAAAAAAGAGCAGTAAACACTGCTTTTTCTTTCTTTTGGGGAGGCAAAAATGTCTTTTTATCTTGATGACCTTAATGAAAATCAGCGCAAGGCGGTAGAATGCACTGAAGGCCCCCTGCTGGTTCTGGCAGGCGCGGGCAGCGGAAAAACCAGGGTAATTACCTGCCGGATAGCTTATCTGATTGAACAGGGGCTTGCCCGCCCGTGGGAAATACTGGCCCTGACCTTTACCAATAAGGCTGCCGAAGAAATGCGGGTGCGCGTTTCCGAGCTGGTCGGCAATATTCCGGGGATGTGGGTATCGACTTTCCACTCCGCAGCGGTTCGCATTCTCCGCGAAAATGCCGGACGGCTGGGGCTGACTTCCGCCTTTACAATCTACGACGGGTATGACCAGCTGACTCTGGTGAGAAGTATTATCAATGACTTAATGATAAAGGACAGCAGAATTAAGCCGCGGGGAGTGCTTGCCGTTATCAGCCGGGCAAAAAATGAGTTGACTGACGAGGAAAGTTATGCCCTGGCGGCCGCTGATTATTATACGCGGCAGGTGTCCCGCATTTACCGGCGCTACCAGGAGCGGCTGCGTAAAAACAATGCCCTGGATTTTGATGACCTGCTGCTTTATAATATCAGGCTGTTTAAGGAAAACCCGGACCTGCTGGCTCATTACCGGGAAAAATTCCGCTATATCCTGGTGGATGAGTACCAGGATACCAACCGGGTGCAGTATGAAATAGTCCGCCTGCTGGCGGAGGAGCACCGCAATATCTGTGTGGTGGGCGATGATGACCAGTCCATTTACCAGTTTCGCGGCGCCGATATTCGCAATATCCTGGATTTTGAACGGGATTGGCCCGAGGCCGTGGTGGTCAAATTGGAGGAAAATTACCGTTCTACGGGCAACATTTTAGAAGCCGCAAATCATGTGGTGAAAAACAATGCCGGCCGCAAGGAGAAAAAACTTTGGACAAGAAAGGAAAAGGGCGAGCCTGTGACCGTCTTTGCCGCCGAAGATGAAAAGCAGGAAGCCCGCTTTATTGCCCGGGAGATACGTCGCCTGGCAGCAAGATATAATAAGTTTGCCGTACTGTACAGGACAAATGCCCAGTCCCGTGTACTGGAAGATGCCATGCTGTGGGAAAATATTTCCTACCAGATAGTGGGCGGCGTGAGGTTCTGGGAAAGGAAGGAAATTAAGGACATTATTGCTTACCTGCGGGTTCTGGCAAATCCCACCGATGATCTCAGCCTGCAGCGAATAATAAATGTGCCGCGGCGCGGCATCGGTGCCGTGACATTGGAGCGCCTGCGCAAACTGGCGGCTGAAAAAAATGTTCCCCTCAGCGCTGCTTTGTCCATAGCCCCCAAGTCCAACCTGGGTTCCGGCCATGTGAAAAAAGTGCAGGAATTTGCCGCCTTGCTTGCAGATTTGCGGAAAATGGGGGAATACTTGGCTGTAGATGAACTGGCGGAGCAGGTAATGGTCAGAAGCGGCTACCTGGACGACTTGCGGGCGGAAAATACGGAAGAGGCCCGCAGCCGGGAGGAAAACCTGTATGAATTCCTGACCGTTGCCAGGGAATTTCTGCGGAAAAGTGAGGAGCAGACGCTGGACGCTTTTCTTGCGCAGCTTTCCCTGCTCAGTGATTTGGATACACTGGAAGATGAGGGGCCGGATGTTCTTCTAATGACCTTGCACAGCGCCAAAGGCCTTGAATTTCCCGTGGTATTTATTGCCGGACTGGAAGAAGGCCTCTTCCCTCACAAGCGTTCTCTTGATACTGCCGACGGCATTGAGGAGGAGCGGCGCCTCTGCTATGTGGGCATTACGCGGGCGCAAGAAGTACTTTACCTGACTTATGCCCAGTACCGCAATATTTTCGGTTCGTATTTTACCGCTCCGCCTTCCCGTTTTATCGGTGAAATCCCGGAAACCGTACTTTCAGGAGAGGATGAAGTGGAGGCTCCGCCTGACTTGCCCGTCCCGGGCGAAGCGGGGGATGTGGAGACCGGAGACCGGGTCGAGCACGCCAGGTGGGGAGTCGGTGAGGTCAGAAGCGTTGATTCTTTAAGCGACGGTGACCGGGTTTTGACAATTTTCTTTCCTTCCCTGGGATTAAAGAAAGTTATTGCCCGCTATGCGCCCCTGCGCAAAATAAAGTGAGGTGTTTTTATGGAGAGCAAGGAAGCCCAAAAGCTTGCAGAAAAATTGCGGCAGGAGATAAATGAGCATAATTACCGCTACCACGTGCTGGACGATCCGCAGATATCCGATGCGGAATTCGATGACTTAATGCGCCGCCTGCGGCAGCTGGAAGAAAAGTTCCCGGAAATCGTAACCCCTGACTCGCCCACCCAGCGGGTAGGCGGCCAGGTCAAGGCAGGCTTTGACACAGTTGTCCACCGGGTGCCCATGCTTTCCCTGGATAATGCCGAAAACATTGCCGATTTACGTGATTTTACGCGGAGAGCAAAAAACCTGGCCGCCGGAGCGGAACTGGAATTTGTTATTGAACTGAAAGTTGACGGGCTGGCTGTCTCCCTGCAGTACGAAAAAGGGCTCCTGGTACGGTGCGCCACCCGCGGCGACGGGAATGTGGGGGAAGATATAACCCATAACCTGCGGACGGTTAAAAGCATACCGCTTCGTTTGAGGCGGCCGGTTACCGTTGAAGTCAGGGGTGAAGTTTATATGCCCCGGGAAGCTTTCCTGAAGCTGAACGAAGAGAGGAAACGCACGGGGCAGCCCCTTTTTGCCAATCCCCGCAATGCGGCGGCCGGCAGCCTGCGCCAGCTGGACCCCAGAGTGGCGGCAGAGCGCCGGTTGGAGATGATTACATATGCGTTGGGATATTCGCCTGAACTGACCTTTGCCACCCATTATGAAGCTTTGCTGGCTTTAAAAGATCTGGGCCTGCGGATAAACCCCTACCTGAAGGTAACAAAATCCCTTGATGAAGTCATTGCCTACTGCGAAAGCTGGCGTGAAAGAAGATATGACCTGCCCTTTGATATTGACGGTCTGGTAATTAAAATCAACAGCCTGGAATTGCAGGAGCGCCTGGGCACTACAGCCAAAAGCCCGCGCTGGGCAATTGCCTATAAATTCCCGGCAGAGCAGGCGGAAACAAGGGTGCTGGGCATTACGGTCCGGGTAGGCCGGATTGGCACCCTGACGCCCATTGCCGAACTGGAGCCGGTCCGGCTGGCCGGAACTGTGGTTAAGCGCGCCAGCCTGCATAACGAAGATATCCTGCTGGCCAAGGATGTCCGTGTCGGTGACCATGTAATTGTCCAAAAAGCCGGAGATATTATTCCTGAAGTCGTGGAAGTTGTTAAAAGCAAAAGAACAGGCAACGAGGATAAATTCTTGATGCCTGAATCCTGCCCGGCCTGCGGTTCTCCCGTCAGGCGCCTTGCCGGGGAAGTAGCCCTGCGCTGCTTTAATCCCTCCTGTCCCGCCCAGGTGCTGGAGCGCATTATTCACTTTGCTTCCCGTGATGCCATGGACATCGAAGGCCTGGGGGAGGCAACTGCAAGGCAGCTTTTGGAAGCCGGCCTGATCAGGGATGCCGCCGATATTTACAGCCTTGAAGGGCGAAGGGATGAACTGCTGCAGCTTGAACGCCAGGGGGAAAAATCCGTGGACAATCTTATTTTGGCTATAGAAAAAAGCAAGCAGCAGCCGCTTTGGCGACTGCTGTATGCCCTGGGAATCCGCTATGTCGGCGCCAGAACGGCAAAAATCCTGGCCGGACATTTCGGCAGCCTGGACAGGATACTCGCGGCGGACAGTGCCGAATTGGAAGAAGTACCGGAAATAGGGCCAAAAATAGCAGAGAGCATAGCGGAATTCGCCGCTCTGGAGGAAAGCCGTGATTTGCTTGCGCGGCTGCGCAGCGCCGGCCTTAACTTTACCGCCGCTGAAAAGGCGGATGGGCGTGAACAGCTTCTGCGGGGAAAAACTTTTGTCCTGACGGGAACGCTGCCGAACTATACCCGCGAGGAAGCCACAAGGTTGATTGAGGAAGCCGGCGGCAAGGTCACAGGCAGCGTCAGCAAAAAAACCGACTTTGTCCTTGCAGGGGAAAAGGCCGGCAGCAAGCTTGAGAAGGCAAGGAATTTGGGCATTCCCGTTCTTAGTGAAGCAGATTTGCTGAAAATGCTTTCCGCTGCGGATAATACACCTCCCGGAGGAGAATAATAAAGCAAAAAATACGGAGGGTGGCTATGAGCCGCACTGTCTTTATTATTGTGGCCATTGTGATCTTGGCCGGACTTGCATATTATGTGTGGTCGGAGAGAGAGCGGGCGGATAATAGCGAAAACGAAGCAAAAGGCCCGCCGAATCCCCACAGCACTGAGGATACTTATAGCGACTGCCTGGACTGTCATAGCGACATAACGGACTCTCACGATGATAAATTCGGCGCCGGCAACTACGATGACTGTCTGAGTTGTCACGAACCTGCCGGTTAAATTCTACCTGAAAAACAAGCCGCTGCCTGGGTAGCGGCTTGTTGCTGTTCAAAGTTGCCGCGTTCCGGGCGGTTATGGTATAATTTGCCCATGGAATTGCAGCGAGGGAGGTTAAGAGAATGGGTATTACAAGTGAGGAAATTGTCCGGGTAGCAGAACAGATCAAGCTGGAATTAACAGAGAACGAAATAAAGGAATTTGCGGAACACCTGCAAGTAATGCTGCAGTATACGGAAAAAATCAGAAGTGCCGGGACGGAAGAAGTTTCGCCTGCCGCTTATCTTTCATCTGAGAAAAATGTTTTCCGGGAAGACAAGCCCCGTCCGTGCCTGCCCCGGGAGGCAGCTTTGGCCCATGCGCCGGAAGTGGAAGACGGCATGTTCCGGGTGCCGAGTGTAATTGAATAGGGGGAAGAAGATATGCTTGAGCAATTAACTGTTGCCGCAGCTCTGGAAAAGCTTGCCAATAGGGAAATAAGCGCCCGGGAGTTGACGGAGGCGGTACTGGCCCGCATTGATGCCGTGGATGAATCTGTCAGGGCATATATTACCGTAACAGGGGAAAGAGCCCTGCAAGCCGCGGAAAAGATTGATGAAAAACGGGCTAAGGGTGAAAACACGGGGCCGCTTGCCGGGGTGCCGGTGGCGCTAAAAGACAGCATTTGTACCGGCGGCGTGCTGACCAGCTGCGCTTCCAAAATGTTGGCAAACTATATCCCGCCTTATGACGCCACGGTAGCTTTGCTGCTGCAGGAAGCGGGCGCCATACTGGTGGGGAAAACCAATCTTGATGAATTTGCCATGGGTTCATCTACGGAGAGTTCCGCCTTCTTTACAAGCCGCAATCCCTGGGATCTGACCCGGGTACCCGGCGGTTCTTCCGGCGGTTCTGCAGCTGCCGTAGCCGCTGATGAGACCCTTTTTTCCCTGGGTACCGATACAGGCGGCTCCATAAGGCAGCCCGCCGCTTTTTGCGGAATTGTAGGACTGAAACCTACATACGGGCGGGTTTCCCGCTTTGGGGTGGTTGCCCTTGCCTCCTCTTTGGACCATGTGGGCCCGCTGACCAAAGATGTTCGTGACTGCGCTTTGATTATGAATGTCATTGCCGGCCATGACAAAAATGACAGTACTTCCGCAGAACTTGCAGCGCCCGACTATACCTCCTTTTTAGACAGAGAGATTAAAGGCCTGAAAATAGGCGTTCCTGTTGAATACTTTAACGCTGATATTGAAGACGGAGTGAAAAAGGCTGTCCGGAAAGCAATAGATGTTTTTGTTTCCCTGGGAGCGGAAGTGGAAGAAATATCCCTGCCCCATACCGAATACGCGCTGCCGGCCTTTTATATTCTGGCCGCGGCGGAAGCCTCCAGCAACCTGGCCCGCTATGACGGTGTGCAGTACGGATTGCATATGACAGCTGCTAACCTGGATGATTTTTACAAAAAAAATCGCAGCGAGGGTTTTGGCAGCGAGGTAAAGCGGCGCATTATCTTCGGCACATATGTCTTAAGCTCCGGGAATTATGACCATTACTGCCTGAAGGCCATGAAAGTTAGGACGCTTGTTAAAGAAGATTTTGAGCGTGCCTTTGCCGGATATGACTTGATCCTCACACCTGCGGCTCCGACAACGGCCTTTAAAGCCGGTGCCGTAGAGGACCGGCTGCAGATGTACTTTAATGACAGCTGCACCGTTGCCGCCAACCTGGCAGGGCTGCCTGCAATTTCCGTTCCTTGCGGCTTTGCGGACGGTCTGCCTGTAGGTTTGCAGCTAATTGGCAAGCCCTTTGCCGAGGGGACCGTTCTCCAGGCGGCCTATGCCTATGAACAAAACAGCGGTTTGCCCAAAAGCAAACCGGCAGTAAAAGAAGCGGGGGGTGCGCTGCATGAGTAAATATGAAACTGTTATCGGCCTGGAAGTTCATGTTGAACTGGCCACAAAAACTAAAATATTCTGTTCCTGTCCCACTGAATTCGGCAAAGCGCCCAATACCAATATTTGCCCGGTTTGCCTTGGCCTGCCCGGCACACTGCCCGTCTTAAACAAAAAGGCAGTGGAATATGCCATAAAGGCCGCCCTGGCGCTGAACTGCAGCATTGGCTCCTATACCAAGTTTGACCGCAAAAATTATTTTTATCCTGATCTTCCAAAAGCCTACCAGATTTCGCAGCTTGACCGGCCCCTTGCTTCCGATGGCTACCTGGAAATTGAGGCGGAGGGAAAGAAGAAGCGCATCGGCATCAACAGGGTGCACATGGAAGAAGATGCGGGCAAACTGGTGCATGCCGAAAGCGGCGATTACTCACTGGCTGATTATAACAGGGCGGGAGTTCCGTTGATTGAAATTGTCTCGGAGCCGGATATAGGTTCACCGGCGGAAGCCAAGGCCTACCTGGAAAAATTAAGAAGCATCATGTTGTATGCCGGTGTTTCCGATGTGAAGATGGAAGAGGGGAGCCTGCGCTGCGATGCCAATATTTCCCTGCGTCCTGCCGGCAGCAGCAAATTGGGCACCAAAGTGGAAATAAAAAACATGAATTCCTTTAAAGCTGTACAAAGCGCCCTGGAGTACGAAGTCAAGCGCCAGGCCGCAGAGTTGGATGCCGGTGGTGAGATTATCCAGGAAACAAGGCGCTGGGACGAAAACAGCGGGAAAACCTACTCAATGCGCTCCAAGGAAGATTACCGCTATTTCCCCGAACCGGACCTGTTGCCGCTGCAGATAGAAAAGGAATGGGTGGAAGAAATTCGGCAGAGCCTGCCGGAAATGCCCGATTTCAGAAGAAAACGCTATATGGAGGATTATAATCTTTCCGCCTACGATGCCGAAGTTATTACGGCCACAAAATCCATGGCCGATTTCTTTGAAGCCACCCTGCAGGAATACAATGATGCCAAGGCGGTGGCAAACTGGCTGATGGGTGACATTTCCAGGCAGCTTAATGCTGAAGGAGTGGAAATTGACCGGACAAAACTGACGCCGTCCCACCTGGCGGAGCTTTTAAAGATTCAAGATAAAGGGACCATCAGCGGTAAAATCGCCAAAACTGTTTTTAGGGAAATGTTTGCCAGCGGGAAAATGCCGGCGCAGATAGTGGAAGAAAAGGGTTTGGTGCAAATCAGCGATGAAGGAGCCATTGCCGCCATTGTGGAGCAGGTAATAGCGGAAAACCCCGGACCTGTCTCCGATTACCGCAGCGGCAAGGAAAAGGCCCTTGGTTATTTGGTCGGCCAGATAATGAAGCTTTCCAAAGGAAAGGCTAACCCGCAGCTGGCAAACAAACTCCTGCGGGAAAAACTAAAGTAATTGTTGAAATGTTAAAAACGCCGGGCAAAGGCCCCGGCGTTTTTTGTTAATGCCCGTCACCGTCTTTCCAGCGGGGGAAAGTGTGATATAATACTTATGTGTAGAAATATGCCGGATTTTGTTTCAATAAGGGATTGAGCATATGAGAATGGCAGATGATAGAATGCAGGAAAATGAGTATTCACTGAAATTACGGCTGCAGAATATTCTGGTTGGCAGGGATAATGAAATAGAACAGTTAAAATGCAATTCGACAGGGTATTGGAAGGCAATTCTGCCGTAACTGTATTAGCGGGAGAGGCCGGAATCGGGAAAACGGCACTTTTAAAAAGAGTTCTCCGGGACCTGCTAAAACTAAACGGTGTGTGTGTTTACGGCAAATTTGAACAGTACAAGGATAAAGGCCCTTATATCCCGGTGATTCAAATCATTGAGCAGATTACAAATCACATGCTGACACTTCCCGGAGAAAAACTTGACCGGCTTGTAAAGAAACTAAACAAAGAACTGGGAAAAGACAGCGCATTAATCACCGGCATTGTTCCGCAAACTCAAAGAATTATGCGCGGTTCGGGAGGAATTAAGGACAGCGATTATCAAAAATTGCAAAGAAGACTGGAAAAGGCTTTTCAAATATTCATCACAATTGCCGCGAGGGAATTGTATCCTCTTGTCATTGCTGTTGATGATATTCAATGGGCCGATGCGCCTTCCTGGAATATTATCAAAGCGGCAAGTGACCCTCTAAACGAACATGACCTGTACATTGTCCTGGCTTGCAGGAATAATCTTGAAAAATATAGAAGCAAAGTCAAATCCATGCTATATGAGCTGCATGACAAAAGTAATATACTAGAAATAAAGCTGGAGAGCCTAAGTTTTGAAGAAGTAAAAAAAATCTTATATGAAGTCTTCGGTGAAGG
>FZPS01000182.1_pt128 | contig 14927 bp, 14 predicted proteins | sample 1817821 | NCBI WGS metagenome assembly FZPS01 (sample SAMEA104158645, study PRJEB21678) | metagenome | place: Germany | collected 2015-04-21 | reverse complement strand
GAGCTATGTGTGTTAGAAAAATGGGAGCCACCGAAGGAGTGGGAAGTTTGGAAGAAACTCTGGCTTTTATTGAAGAGGCCGAAGGAAAAGGAAACAGTAGATGAAAAAAGGGATACAATTTGGAGCGGGTAACATCGGACGAGGATTCATTGGTCACTTGCTCTGGGAATCGGGATTGGAGATTGTTTTTGTGGAAGCCAGGGAAGACCTGGTCCGGTTATTGAATGAGCGGGGATGCTATCCCTTGCGTCTTCTCCACCGCGAGGGGAAAGAAGAAGATTTAATCATAGATAACCTGAGAGCCCTTTCTACTCAAGAAGAGGACAAAGTAGCTAAAGAAATAGAAGAAGGAGATGTGGTATTTACTGCTGTAGGAGTGAAGAATCTTCCTGCCATTGCTCCTCTTTTAGCTCAAGGGTTGGAGCTTCGCTTGCGGGGGAGTGCCGATTTTTTAAACATTTTTCTCTGTGAGAACTTAAAAGATGCTCCTCAGCTATTGAAGGAGGAGATAGAAAAATACCTCACTCCTTCCGGTAAAAATTTTTTAGAAGAAAAAGTGGGGTTAGTGGGAACAGTAGTGGCTCGAATGGTGCCGGTTATGGGAGAGCGCTACGGGGTAGAAGACCCTCTTTTTGTGGTGGCGGAATCTTACCATCACTTGCCTTTTGATGCTCAGGCAGTAAAAGGAGAAGTGCCGAAAATAGCCGGGCTGAGAGCGGTGAGCAATTTTCCAGCGGAAGTGGAAAGAAAGTTATTCATTCACAATTTAGGTCATGCTGCTTTAGCTTATTTAGGATATCGCGAAGGTTACACCTATATTCACGAAGCTATAAAAGATGAAAAGATAAGAAAAATTCTCGATGGGGCCTGGGAGGAAGTTTCTCGGGCTCTTTTGCAGAAACACCCTGATTTAGACTCTCAAGAGCACGAGAAGTTAGTGGAGGACTTGCAAGAGAGATTTGCCAACCCCTTACTTTTAGATACGTTAGAGCGAGTAGGGAGAGAGCCTTTGCGGAAATTAGCACCTGAAGACCGCCTGATAGGGGGAGCGAACCTGTGTCTTTCGCAAGGAATTTTCCCTCACTATATAGCTATAGTTTGCGGGGCAGCTCTTTCCTACGACTGCCCTCGGGATGAAGAAGCGGTGAAGTTGCAGAAAATGATTCAGGAGAAGGGGGTAGAAAAGGCTATGGAGGAGATATGTGGAATAAAAGCAGAGAGCAGGTTAGGTCAGGCCATTCTTTCTGCTTATGAAAATTTTTCTTGAAAAAGAAAGGAGTGGAAAAAATGAAAGCAGCGGTATTTTATGGGCCCGGTGATATAAGGATAGAAGAACGATCTATGCCTTCTCCCGGGGAAGGGGAGATTCTTCTCCGGGTGGGAGCCTGTGCTATTTGCGGAACTGATGTGCGTATTTTCCGCCATGGCCACCATAACGTTCATCCTCCCCAGATTACCGGGCATGAAATCGCCGGAGTGATTGCCGATATAGGAAAAGGGGTACGGGGATATAAAGAGGGAGAAAGAGTGGCTGTAGCTCCTATATTACACTGTGGAGAATGTTTTTACTGTCGGAGAGGGTTACCTAATCTGTGTTTGAACTTTGAAGCTCTGGGGTATCATCATCCCGGGGCATTTGCTGAATACATGATAATTCCGGAGCGAGCGCTGCGAGGAGGGAACATCAACCGTATTCCCGATAACTTGTCTTTTGAGGAAGCCAGCTTAGCTGAACCTCTGGCTTGCGCTTTGAATGGGGAGCTACTCTCTCAGGTAGGAGTGGGAGACTATGTTTTGGTGGTGGGGGCAGGTCCTGTAGGCTGCATGCATATAACGCTATCTCGGGCTTTAGGGGCAAGTAAAGTAATAGTTTCGGAAATTCAAGAAAAGAGATTAAATTTGTCCCGGGAGTTTGACGCTGACTATTATATTAATCCGGAGAAAGAAAACCTAAAAGAAAAGCTTCTCCAAATTACCGAAGGCATCGGTCCTACTGTGGTAATCGTTGCTGCTCCAGCTCGGAAAGCTCAGGAGGAAGCTCTGGATCTGGCTGCTTCCCGGGGGCGAATTAACTTTTTTGGAGGTCTTCCCGGGGATAACAAGATAGCTCAATTAGATAGTAACCTCATTCATTATAAAGAACTTTTTGTTCATGGAACTTCTGGTTCTACTCCCCTTCATAATGCCTGGGCTTTAGAGATGATGGCGGCAGGTAGGGTGGAAGGGAAAAAATTGATCAGTAAAGTGGTAAGTTTAGATGAACTTCCTCAGGCTCTTGAGGAAGCAGAAAGTGGAGATTATTTAAAAATAGTGGTAAAACCTGGAATAGGAGGATAGACATGGAATCCAAAGATAAGTTTCTTAATATGTATCGGGATATGGTGCGAATTCGCCGCTTTGAAGAGACAGTGAGTGATCTCTTCAGTCAGGATAGGATTCGGGGCACCACTCATCTTTATATTGGAGAGATTCGGGGCACCACTCATCTTTATATTGGAGAAGAAGCAGTGGCAGTAGGAGCCTGTAATGCTATTAACCCCGATGACTACATCACTTCTACTCACCGGGGTCACGGGCACTGTATTGCTAAAGGAGCCACCTTAGATAAAATGATGGCTGAGCTCTTTGGTAAAATTACCGGCTATTGTAAAGGCAAAGGTGGGTCATTGCATATTGCTGACCTTAACGCTGGAAACTTAGGAGCTAATGGTATTGTGGGTGGAGGGATTCCCATTGCTGTGGGCTCGGGGTTGACTGCTAAATATAAAAATACGGGAAAAGTAACAGTGTGCTTTTTTGGTGATGGAGCAGCTAATACCGGGGCTTTTCACGAAGCCTTGAATTTGGCCGGAGTATGGAAACTGCCGGTAATTTTTGTCTGCGAAAATAACCTTTATGCTATGTCGGTGCCGGTTAAGGAGGCTTTTCCCATTCAGGATATTGTGGAAAGAGCCCCGGCTTATGGAATGCCGGGAGTAATAGTAGACGGCATGGATGTTTTAGCGGTAAAAGAGGCCGTGGAAGAAGCAGCCAAAAGAGCCCGGCGAGGGGATGGTCCTACTTTAATTGAATGCAAAACCTATCGTTATTTAGGGCACTCCAAAAGTGACCCCCGGGCTTACCGAACTAAAGAAGAAGAAAGTCAATGGAAAGAGAGAGACCCTATTAAACGATATAAACAGTGGCTCCTGGGAAATGGGGTAACGGAAGAGGAGATAAAAAAGATTGATGAAGAGGTGGAAAAAGAGATAGAAGAGGCGGTGGACTTTGCCGAAAAAAGTCCCTATCCACCACTGGAGGAAATCACCAAAGACGTATACGTAGAAGAAGATTTTGCCGAATTAGAGAGAAAGAAAGGAACTAAAGTAGTTAACGGGATAGATGAGTGGGACGGAGAAATGAGAACCATAACCTATCGAGAAGCGCTCAACGAAGCGTTGCGAGAAGAGTTAAAGCGAGATGAAAACGTGGTATTGATGGGAGAAGACATTGCTCTTTATGGGGGAGCTTACGGGGTAACTCGAGGGCTATGGCAAGAATTTGGAGGAGAAAGAGTCCGTAATACTCCTATATCAGAAGCAGCCATTGTGGGTTGCTGTGTGGGGTCTTCCATCACTGGATTGCGACCGGTAGGAGAAATCATGTATATCGATTTCATCGGTTTGTGCATGGACCAATTGGTGAATCAAGGAGCCAAAATCCGGTATATGTTTGGAGGAAAGGCTCGGGTTCCTATGGTTATCCGCACTGAAGGCGGATGCGGTCGCTCTTCAGGCGCTCATCATGCCCAAAGTCTGGAATCCTGGTTTTTACATACTCCGGGGCTCAAAGTGGTGATGCCTGCCACTCCTTTTGACGGGGCTCAAAGTGGTGATGCCTGCTACTCCTTTTGACGCCAAAGGGTTGCTTAAAGCTGCCATTCGGGAAGATAATCCGGTACTTTTCATTGAGCACAAGATGATTTATAACAGTCAAGGCCCTGTTCCTCCTGAAGAATATATAATTCCTTTAGGGGTAGCAGATGTGAAAAGAGAAGGAAAGGATGTAACTATCATTGCCTATTCTCGAATGCTCCTTTTTGCCCTTCAGGCAGCAGAAATGCTCTCTCAGGAAGGGATTGAAGCAGAAGTGATAGACCCTCGCACTCTGGTGCCTCTTGATATAGACACTATCACTGAATCAGTTCGGAAAACCAATCGGGTAGTTATCGTTCATGAGGGATGCAAAACCGGAGGAGCAGGGGCAGAAATAGGAATGAAAATTCAGGAAGAAGTTTTCGACTACTTAGATGCCCCTATAGTTCGCTTAGGGGCGGCTGACGCTCCGGTCCCTTGCAGTAGATATTTAGAGGATAACTCTATTCCTCGACCAGAGACTATAGCTGAGGCAGTGAGAAATTTGTTGAGGAGATAGGGGTATGGCTAAAGTAGAACTGGGCATTAATAATTGTTTTGCCATAGGCCGTTATCCGGAGCCTGAGGAGTGGCTCCGGATAGTTAAAGAAGAGCTGGGTTTACAACATGTACAGTTTTCTTTTGACCTTTTAGACCCGGTAATAATTGATGAAGAGATAGTAAAAGAAAAGTGCGCTTTTATTCGCCGATTAGCTGATGAGGGGGAAGTGAAAATAGATACGGCGGTTACCGGGGAAGTGGCTCACAAGTTCAATTTACTTTTAGATCCTGACCCGGGTATGCGTCGCTCGTATCTGCGGTGGTATGAAAAAATGGTGCGGGCGGCTTCTCTTTTAGGAGCCGAGGGTTCAGGTATTTATATGGGGAGTTTGAGCAACAAAGACGTAAATGATCCCGAGAGGAAAGCATATCTAACTGAGGTGCTTATAGAAGAAATTGCTTATTTGACCTTTGTTGCTCGAGAAGCGGGACAAAGTTATCTTTTGTGGGAACCTATGTCTCTTCCCCGGGAGATGCCTTCTACCATTGATGAGACTAAAGAATTGTGGGAGCGAGTGAATGAAAAATCCCACATTCCGGTGCTTTTATGCCTCGATGTAGGGCATGGTTATTATCGCTCCTCAGACCCTCGAGATCTGGATTATTATTCCTGGCTGCAAGAGCTGGCCCATCTTTCTCCTTCTATTCACATGCAGCAGACCGACCGAAAGGGGAGCCGGCACTGGACTTTTACCGAAGAAAATAATGCTCAAGGAGTAATCGTTCCCGAGCGAGTTCTGGAGGCCATTGAAGCTTCAGGTGCTGAAGAAGTAGTTTTGGTGTTTGAATTTTTCTTCTCTGCCCACGCCTTAAGCGATGAAAGCGCTTTAGATGATATGAAAAAGAGCGTGGATTACTGGAGAGAAGCCCTGGTTCGTTTCTATGGAAAGTAAAACTCGGTTATATTTAATCATTTTCTTAGCCTTTTACTTTCTGGCTGTTTCTATGATCATAACTGGAGCAGTGATTCCTCAGTGGATGGACGAGTTTTCGGTATCGGCCGGCCGGGCCGGCCGGCTCTTTGCCTTTTATTATCTTCCCTACACTATAGTTACTTTTTGTAGTGGCTTGCTTTCTCAACGGTGGGGCAAAAAAGTGGTTTTGCTTTTAGGGCAGGCTTTCTTGGCCGGGGGATTTTTCTCCGTCAGCACCTCTCCTTCCTTCTCCTTGATAGAATGGGGACTGTTTCTTATGGGAGTGGGAGGGGGATTTTCTGAAGCTCCTTTTACTTCTCTTCTTTCTCAAATATTCCCGGGAGAAGAAGGTTATGCTCTTAATTTATCCCAGATTTCTTTTGGTCTGGGGGCAGCCACTGCTCCATTTCTGGCTGGGTTTTTACTAGAAAGGGGCTTTTCCTGGAGATTATTTTATCTTTTTCCGGGAATGGTTTCTCTCGTGATTTTTGCCCTTCTGAGCAGGGAAAAACTTCTGGAGGAAAAGGGAATGGAAGGAGGAGGAAAGTCTCCGCTCAGGAGGAGAGAAGGTAATGGCTTTATAATAGTGAGCTTTTTAGCGATGTTTCTTTATGTGGGAGCAGAAATTGGTTCTTCCTCCTGGATAACTACCTATTTGGTTAAAGGCCTGGGAGGCAGCTTATCCTGGGGAGGGTTGGCTCTGGCAGTTTTCTGGGGTGCCTTAACCATAGGAAGATTTGTTTTTGCTTTTCTCTCCCGCTCTCTCTCCTATCCTGTTATTTTGCGTTTTTCTTCCTTTTTGAGCTTAATTTTTCTCTTTTTTCTAAACTTCACTCACGAGGTACACTGGGCTATTTTAGCTTTGGGAGGAGTAGGGTTTGGCTATTCTGCTGTCTGGCCTTTGATAGTGGCCTGGGTAGCGCAAAAAATGGGGGAAGAACAGGAAAAAGCTATCGGTTTTGTGGTAGCTTTTGGAGGCCTGGGAGCAATATTTTTTCCCTGGTTAGGAGGAGTTATAGGAGAGAGATGGGGGCTTTCCTATATTTTCTGGGTAGTTTGGGTTTTAGTTCTCTTTTTGTGGCTGGTTTTTCATTCTTCTTATTTCAGGGAAGGAGGGAAGGAAGTTGGCGCTGTTTGGGTTTTAGTTCTCTTTTTGTGGCTGGTTTTTCATTCTTCTTATTTCAGGGAAGGAGGGAAGGAAGTTGGCGCTGGTAGGGATAGATGTGGGAACGAGTGGGTGTAAAGTAGTAGCTTTTACAGAAGGGGGAGAAATTCTCGCTTCTGGTTACGAAGAGTATCCCTTTTTAACTCCTCGACCGGGATGGTTAGAATTAGACCCGGAAAAAATCTGGGAGGCAGTGATAAACTCTTTAGCGAAAGTAGTAGAGCAGACTGAAGATGCGATAGATGCAATAGCGGTAAGCTCTCACGGTGAAACTCTCATCCCCTTGGGGAAAGATGGTCAGGTTCTTTATGGAGCGATAGCCAACTTTGACACCCGGGCGGAGGGATACGTAGATTTCTGGAGGGAGCACCTGAACCCTTTCCAGATTTTTCAAATTACCGGTATGCCCCTTCACGGGATGTATACCGTGAATAAAATTCTCTGGCTCAAAGACCAGAGACCGGATATTTTTGAGAAAGTGGATAAATTTTGCTGTGTGGAAGATTTTGTTCTCCATCGCCTCACCGGTGAAGAACCGGTTATCGATTATTCTTTAGCTGCCCGTACCATGATGCTGGATGTGGTGCAAAAAGAGTGGTCAGACGATATTTTACGTCTTGCCTCTTTAGACAAAGACAGACTCCCTCGTCTTTTACCCTCCGGAGAAGAGGTGGGTCATCTGCGTTCTTCTTTAGCTCAAGATTTGGGTTTATCATCTTCGGTTGTGGTAGCAACGGGAGGTCATGACCAGCCTTGCGGGGTTCTGGGTTGTGGAGTGAGAAAAGAAGGAGAAGCGATGTACGGGATGGGGACTTCAGATTGTGTGGCTTTAAACCTGGGGAGAAAGCCTCTTCTTACGCAAGAGATGATGAAAAATGGTTTTTGTTGCTATCCCCATGTGGTAGAAAATTCCTACCTTACTCTCGCAAGAGATGATGAAAAATGGTTTTTGTTGCTATCCCCATGTGGTAGAAAATTCCTACCTTACTCTTTCTTACATTGCCTCAGGTGGTTCGGTTTTGCGCTGGTTTCGAGATACCTTTGGTGGTGAGGAAAAAGAGATAGCAAAAAGAGAAGGAAAAGATCCCTATCAGGTTTTGATTGATACCATTCCTTCTCATCCTGCCTCCCTTTTTCTTCTACCCCATTTGGCTGGCTCCGGTACTCCCTATCTTGATGGTTACTCTCGAGGGGCGCTTTTAGGCTTGACTCTGGGAGCAAGCAAGGGTGAGGTAGTCAGGGCTATTTTAGAAAGTATTACCTATGAGATGAAAATTAATCTGGACTTATGGGAGGAATTTGGCATTCCTCTATATGATTTACGAGCAGTGGGAGGAGGAGCTCGCTCTACCTGCTGGCTTCAGATTCGAGCTGATATTTTGCAGAAACCTCTCCTTCCCCTTTTTACTGAAGAAGCAGTAGCTCTGGGAAGCGCTATGTTAGGAGGAAAAGCCCGGGGTATATTTTCTAACCTGGATGAGGCTGTGGCGGCCATGGTAAAATTTGGGAAAGAGATTTCTCCCTCTCCGGATAAAAAAGAGGCTTATCAGATCAGATATCAAATTTATCGGAAGATTTATGGAGCGGTGAGAGAAATACACGAAGAAATCAGTAAACTGTTATAAAGTAGACAAACTCTCCAAGCCCCTTTTTACAAAAAAACAAGGGGTACAATATAGGTGTACTGGGAGATTGGAAAAGAGACGAACGCACCTTGAAAAGTGAATGAGAGACTATAGGGGCGCTTCACCCCCAAAGACAGAAAACAGACAGTCTACGACGTAAACTAAAAATAAAAGACAAAAGGAGAAAAGCTTACCGAGGGGAAGAGTGTCCCTCAGCAGGAGAAGAGGGGTGGGATGAATGATAAAGTAATAATTGTGTAATTCGGAGCTACCGGGTATTTTTAGGGATTTCCCAAAATTTAACTTAAATAAAAAGGAGGTTTATCTAATGAAAAGTAAGGGTTTTGCCACTGGAGTGTGGGTATTTGGTAGTTGTCCAGACCGTTTTTGCACCAAAGGTTATAAAAAGGAGGTTTCCTTAGAGGAGTCTCTGGATAAGATTGCCTCAGTAGAGGGTTTACAGGGGTTAATGATGCACTATCCTGCGCCTCTCAATGAAAATAATGCTTCCTATGTAAAGAAGGAGTTGGAAAAGAGGGACTTAAAATTAGCTTCCTGTGATGTAGATCTCTTCAGCAGTCCGGAGTTTTCCTGGGGGGCCTTGATGTGTGAAAAAGAGGTAAGGAAAAAAGCTATAGAGATGAGCAAAAAAGCCATGGACGTAGCAGAACATTTAGGAGCAGATGTGATGAACCTCTGGCCCGGGCAGGATGGTTTTGACTACCCTTTTCAGATTAATTACCAGGCCCAGTGGGACCTTCTCGTAGATGCGCTTTCTGAGATAGCCAGCCACAACCCTCGAGTGAAGTTGAGTTTAGAATACAAACTGCGAGAGCCTCGCACTCACTCTACCATAGCTAATGCCGGAATTGCTCTCTTCTTAGCTCAGGAGATTGCCCCCAACGTGGGAGTGACCATTGATCTCGGACATTCCTTCAACGTTAAAGAGTCTCCAGCTAATGTGGTGGCTCTTTTAGATAAGTATGGTAAGCTTTTTGCTCTGCATCTCAATGATAATTTCCGGGATTGGGATGACGATATGGCAGTGGGGAGTGTTCATTTCTGGGAAACTTTAGAGTTCATTTATTACCTCTATTTTTCCAGTTATGAGGGGTGGCTGGGATTGGATATTTTCCCCTATCGAGAAGATCCTGCTGCAGCCTGCCAATTCAGTATAGAGATGATTAATTACTTTTTAGAAATAGTCCAGAAAATAGATAAGCAGAAACTGGAGGAGATTCAAAAAGAAGCCGATGCTCTATCAGCTCTTCGGTATATAAAGAGTATCAGCTCTTCGGTATATAAAGAGTTTGCTTTAGAGAGGAGGAGAGAAGTTGAGCTATCTGGGGATAGATGTGGGAACCACGGGCTGTAAAGTGGTGGCCTTTGACGAAGAAGGAAAGATCGTGGCCCTCTCCTATCGAGAGTATCCTCTTTATTACCCGCAGACGGGCTGGATAGAGTTAGATGCTGAGGAGGTTTACCAGGCGGTAGAGGATAGCTTGCTGGAGATATCACAAAAGCTGCGTCATGACCCTCCTTGCAGTCTGGCCATTTCCTCTCAGGGAGAAGCGGTGGTTCCAGTAGGAGAGAAGGGGGAGTGTTTGGCGCGCAGCATTGTCACTTTTGACCAGCGAGGGGATGAATTTGTTCCCTTCTGGGAGGAGAAAATTGGCAGAAAGCGCTTTTTTGAGCTCACCGGGACTTCTCTTTCCGGGATTGGAACGGTGAATAAAATACTATGGTGGAAAAAGTATAAACAGGAAGTATTTGAAAAAGCTCGCTATTTTTTATGCTTTGAAGATTTCATAGTGCACCGCTTAGGAGTGGAACCGGCTATTAGTTTTTCCTTGGCGGGGAGAACTATGATGTTTGAGGTTAAAAAAGAAAAGTGGTCAGAAGAAATTCTTTCTTTGGCGGGAATTGACCCGGCGCGCCTGGCTCGTCCTCTTCCTTCTGGGGAGGTGGTGGGAGAGGTAGCTTCTTCTTTTGCTCAAAAAATGGGATGGAAGGAAAAAGTGATAGTAGCCACCGGAGGTCATGACCAGCCTTGTGGAGCTTTGGGTTCAGGGGTGATTAAACCGGCTCTGGCTATGGATGCGACAGGAACTGTGGAATGCATAGCTCCTGCGTTGGGGGAACTGGTTCTCAGCCCGGTTATGGAGGAAAACAACCTGTGTTGTTATCACCACGCTTTTCCTTCTCTTTATCTTACCATGGTTTATAATTTTACCGGAGGAGCACTCTTGCGCTGGTTCCGGGATAATTTTGCTCAAAAAGAAAAGGAAATAGCAGAGAGAGAAAATTGTGATGTATACGACCTCATTCTCGCTCGTATTCCATCTCAGCCCACCAATATCTGGGTTTTACCTCATTTCACCACTACTGGCACTCCCTACTTTGATACTCAATCTGCTGGGGTAATTGTGGGACTCAAGTTAGAAACCTCTCGAGTCAGCCCACCAATATCTGGGTTTTACCTCATTTCACCACTACTGGCACTCCCTACTTTGATACTCAATCTGCCGGGGTAATTGTGGGACTCAAGTTAGAAACCTCTCGAGAAGAATTCATAAAGGCGCTTCTTGAAGGGGTGAGTTATGAGATGAAATTTAACTTAGAACTTCTCTCTCAGGCGGGAGTGAAGGTAGAGAGGTTAAGAGCGGTGGGAGGAGGAGCCAAAAGCCCTGCCTGGTTACAGATAAAAGCTGATGTTTATGGGTTACCGGTAGAAGCTCTGTCTGTTACGGAAGCCGCTTCTCTGGGAGCGGCCCTTTTAGGGAGGAGAGCAAAAGAGGGAATAGAAGATGCCAAAAGCCCTGCCTGGTTACAGATAAAAGCTGATGTTTATGGGTTACCGGTAGAAGCTCTGTCTGTTACGGAAGCCGCTTCTCTAGGAGCGGCCCTTTTAGGGAGGAGAGCAAAAGAGGGAATAGAAGATTTTGCCGGTTTGATTAATAAATTGGTGAAGGTTAGAGAAGTTTATGAACCAGATAAAGAAAGAAATGCACTATATGAAGAGAGGTTTGAAGTGTATAAGAGAATTTATCCGGCTTTAAAAAACCATATCTGGAAAGGAGAGAAATGACTTTGAAAGCTGCTTTTTTTCTGGGTCCGGAAAAAATGGAAATTAGGGAAGTGGAAGTCCCCCAGGTGGAAGAGGGAGAAGTGCTCCTTCGGGTGGCGGCCTGTGCCATCTGCGGAACTGATGTGCGAATTTTCCATCATGGTCATTCCCACGTTCAGCCCCCTCAGACCACCGGTCATGAAATAGCTGGGGAGATTGTGGAGGTGGGAAAGGGAGTAGAAGGATATAAGGTGGGAGATAAAGTAGTGGTGATTACCGTTATTTCCTGTGGCCGCTGCCGTTATTGCCGGCGGGGTTTACAGAACTTATGTCCGGAGCAAAAGTATATTGGTTACGATTACCCGGGTGGCTTTGCCGAATTTCTGAAAATTCCCCGGGAAGGGGTAGAGAGAGGAAATCTCTTAGTTCTTCCCCCCGATGCCGATCTTTTGGAAGCCAGTTTAGTGGAGCCTTTGTCTTGCGTGGTCAATGGTCAATCCTACTTGAATATCGGTTTCGGAGAAAATGTTTTAGTCATTGGAGCAGGACCCATTGGCTGCATGCATGTGGAGCTGGCTCGAAACCGAGGAGCAGGGAAGATATTTTTAGCTGATATTTCCCAGGAACGGTTAAAGTTGGCTCAAGTAGTAGAAGCCGATGAGTACATTAACTCTCAGGAGGAAAATCTCACCCAGAGAATACTTGAACTTACTGATAACTTAGGAGCAGATGTGATAATAGTAGCGGCCTCATCTGGGAGTGCTCAAGAGGAGGCCCTGGAGATGGTAGCCCCTCAGGGAAGAATCAGCTTCTTTGGAGGATTACCTCGAGAAAATCCCACCATTAAATTTGATAGTAATGTCGTTCACTACAAAGAAGTGGGAGTTTTTGGAGTTTTTGCTTCTCATGCTTCTCAATACGAAGAGGCAGCTAAACTGATTTATAGCGGGCGAGTGAGAGCTAAACGTCTCATCACTCATGTTTTAAGCTTAGAAGAAGTGGTCAAAGGAATTGATTTAGTGCGCCAAGGTATCGCTCTTAAGGCGGTAGTATCTATGGAAAACAATTAAAAAGAGGTGAAGAAAATGGATCCCCAGCCTCTGGCTCGTAAAGTAGCCATAGTGACTGGTTCAGCTTCAGGTATTGGAAAAGGCATTGCCCTTCGTTTTGCCGAAGAAGGGGCAGATGTATCTTGCTGGGATTTAAACTTAGAAGGAGCAAAAGAAACTGCCCGGGAAGTGGAAAAAGCGGGGAGGAAATCTCTGGCTCTCCAGGTGGATGTTACTAAAAGTGGAGAAGTAGAAGATGCCGCAAAAGCAGTATTTGACCAGTTTGGTAAGATTGATATTCTGGTAAACTCAGCAGGAATTATTCGGGCTCATTTTATAACCGAAGTCCCGGAAGAAATCTGGGATAGTATAATTACGATAAACTTAAAAGGAACTTTTCTCTGTATAAGAGAGATAGCCAAATATATGATTCCTCAGAATAGTGGGAAAATAATCAGCATCAGCTCTAAATCGGGGAAAAAAGGAGGGCTCTGGTTAGGTGCTTATTCGGCTTCTAAATTTGGTATAATTGGCTTAACTCAAAGTGTGGCCATGGATTTAGCACCTTATAAAATTAATGTTAATGCCATTTGCCCGGGTAATGTTTTCTCCACTCCTATGTGGGACCTTCTGGATAAAGAATACTCCAAAAAATTAGGAGTTCCTCCTCAGGAGGTGAGGAAAATATATGTGGAAAAAGTTCCTCTGGGTAGAGAATGCACGGTAGAAGATGTAGCTAATGTGGCAGTATTTTTAGCCTCTTCTTATTCTGATTATATGACCGGTCAGGCTATTAACGTCACCGGTGGACAGGAGGTTCACTGAGCTGAATAAAATTGGATTGGTGGTTAACCCCGCAGCAGGAAAAGATATCCGGCGATTGATAGCCTATGGTTCGGTTTTTGGCAACCAGGAAAAGGTTAATTATACTCTTCGCTTGCTTCGGGGCATAGAGAGTGTAGTGAGTGAGCCGGTTGAGGTAATGTATATGCCTGATCCTTACGATTTGGTAGGATCGGTGGAAGATGATTTTCCTTCCGGGAAAATTACCTTCCACCGTGCTCCTATTCCAGTTTTTGGTGATGAGGTGGATACTTTAAATTTCACCGACTGGGCAGTAAATGAGGAAAAAGTAGATGCTTTAGTGGTAGTAGGAGGAGATGGAACTAACCGGATAGTAGCCAAAAAGAGTGCCCTCACTCCCCTTTTCTCTCTTTTTGGGGGTACTAATAACGTATTTGCTGAAAATATTGAGCCTACAGTTATGGGACTGGCGGTGGGTTTTTTTCTGGAAAATTATTCTTTGCGGGAAAAAGTGGTGAAAAAAAGCAAAATACTGAGGGCCAGATCCAAGGAAGCGGGGAAAGAGGAGTTAGCTCTTGTTGATGTGGTAGTGGTAGAAAAAACTTCAGTAGGAGCAAGAGCGGTGTGGGAGCCAGAGTTAGTTCGTTTGATAGTGGTAACCCAGAGCAGCCCTTTAAAAATTGGCTTGAGTTCGGTAGTGGGAAGATTGATTAGCATTAGCCCGGAAGAAGAAAGAGGAGCAGTGGTGGAGTTAGGAGAGGGAGGGGAAATGGTTAAGGCTCCGATAGCTCCGGGTTTAGTGGAAGAGATAAAAATCCGGAGATGGGAATTTTTACCTCTGGGAGCTTCTATTTCTCTCCCGTGCCAGAGAGGAGTTCTAGCTTTAGACGGGGAACGGGAGATAATTTTGCGAGAAGGGGAGAACTGGGAGATTCGGCTGGAAGATACCGGGCCCCGGAGGGTGGACGTGGAGAAATTAATGAGCCTGGTGCAAGAAAGGAGCGTCATAAATGGCTAAAAAGGTAATCATGCCCAAATTAGGTTTAACCATGGAAGAAGGAATTATCAATAAATGGTTAGTAAAAGAAGGAGATCGGGTAAATAAGGGAGATGTCCTCTTTGAAGTGGCTACTGACAAAGTTAATATGGAAGTAGAATCTCCCACTGAAGGGGTGGTTCTAAAAATTCTTTATCCTGAAGGGGCTACTGTTCCTATCACCGAAGCGGTAGCTTATATAGGGAAAGAAGGGGAGGAGATTCCCGAAGAAGAGGAAAAACCGGAAGAGAAAATAGAAGCGGTGAAGATGGAAGAAGAAAAAGTAGAAGAAAAACGAGAAGAAGCTCCTCTTCCTTCGGAGACTGAAAGAATTAGAGTCTCTCCTGTGGCTCGTCGCTTAGCCGAGGAGCACGGAATCGACCTTTCTCAAATACAGGGTAGCGGCCCGGGAGGAAGAATTGTAAGAGAAGATGTGGAGAAAGCTATAGAGGAAAAAGAAAAAGAGAGAAAATTGATAGTAGAAGAAGTAAAAGCTCCGAGAGAAAAAGAGCGTATACCTCTTTCTCGAATGAGAAAAATCATAGCCCAGCGCCTGACCGAGAGTTATCAAAGCACTCCTCACTTTTTCCTTCATCAGGAAATATGTGCTGACGAGCTGGTAAAGATGAGAGAAAAAATTCTTCCTCTGGTGGAAAAAGAGACTGGTTTGCGAGTTTCTTATACCGATATTCTGGTGAAAATGGTGGCTAAAGCGGTGGAGAAATTTCCTCTCTTCCGTGCTCATCTTGCAGGAGAAGAAATAGAGATAAGCCCAGAAGTGAATATCGGAGTGGCAGTAGCACTGGAAGAAGG
>FZPS01000014.1_pt587 | contig 14938 bp, 17 predicted proteins | sample 1817821 | NCBI WGS metagenome assembly FZPS01 (sample SAMEA104158645, study PRJEB21678) | metagenome | place: Germany | collected 2015-04-21 | reverse complement strand
CTTTTAGGCAAGCTTTATTATAAATATGGTTATTTTAGTTTTGCTTATGAAGAATTTATTAGATCTATAAAAACTTATGAAATTATCGATGCTGAATCCCTCTCTATGATGAAGGTAATTTTATTATCAAAATAAAATTTAAGTAAATTTACTTAATATTTTATCACACAAATTTATATTTCCACATATATTGTATTAAAGTCTAAAGATAAATATTTTAAATAAATTTACGAGGTGATCTTATGGCATTTACTGCTGATTTTAATACTCCTAAAACTGCTTCTGGAAGATATGTTACTGTTTCCGGAATAGTTCCTGCAAATACAGCTTTTGTTCAAGTTATGCAGCTAACCGTTTCTAGATTTGAATCAGGTTTTGAACACTTCTATCTAACTAAAGAATATGAAAATGCAACTGGTAGCCCTTCTCAAGTTAATGAAACATTAATTATAGCTGCAGTACCACAAATAACTCCAAATGATTCTGTTTCCTTTACTTCATTTGGATCTATTATAGGACAAGTTGATTTAGAATAATTTTAAATTTTATATTAATGGGGTTGCTAAAACAGCCCCATTACTTTCTTACATACATATATTTCTTGAGGTGATCAAATGAAGAACATTTTAATTCCTGCTTCGAAAAGTCTTACAGTTACAAGTAAATTTCCTTGTAGAAACTTAAATAACGATAAAATTAAGGTAGGCTATGATGGTAATTATATTTACTATAGCTACTTGTATTTTGATATATCCTCATTACCCCGTAATATTGTCTTATATGATTCTAAACTTATATTATTTAAGGTTGATAAGTTTTATAATGATAAATATACTAAGTTTTTAATAAGTCCCCTTAAGGAATCTTTTAATAAGGATACAACTTATTTTAATCTTCCTGACTATTACAGACATAAGAAAATACCCTTTCGCCCTATGACCTCAAAAATTGCTATATCAACAGATATTACACCTATAGTTTGCCAATGGCTATACGACAGGAAAAAAAATAAGGGTATAATCTTATATAATAAAAGGAGTTGTGCTACAGCTAGTTTTGCATCTTCAAGAACACCCTTTAATTATTTAATTCCACTGATAAAAATAAATTATGACATATATCCAGTTTATAAACGACCTAATTCATCTATAAAAAAAGTTAATGTTACAGGTACTGTAGCTCCAAATTCCACTTATTATATTATTATTAATATGGAAGTAACTAGGGCCTCTAATGGTAAAAAAGATAACTATTATATAGCTGATGAATATAATAATTCCTTAAATAATAAAGCTCTTCACATAAATAAAACCTACAATATTGTTATAAGTCCTAAAATTAAACCTGGAGATATTAAAAAGGTAAGTTTACACGGCTCCTATAAGGGCCCAATATCAATATCCTAATTCAACCAATACTTTATATGAAATAAAAAGATAATGACCATCCTAAAAATAGGTGGCCATTATCTTTTTAGTATTATTTAAGTTTATTTAATACATATTCTACTTCTATATCAGTTAAAAGTAATAATCCTTCTTCATCTAAATCGAAAAATTCATTGTGATGTGCCCTACATGTATTAGGGTTTTCCTCATTTCTTGTTCCTACTTGAATATAGGTGCCTGGTACTAAGACTAAATAATCTGCAAAATCATCTGCCCCCAGTTGTTTTGGCTTGTTAGTTATTAGGTTTTCTTCACCAATAATTTCTTTTACAAGTTCAGCAACTTCCTTACTAACTTTTTCATCATTTACTAGAGGTGCAGCATAATCCCTAAATTCTATTTCAGCTTCTGCCCCATACATTGAAGCTATGTTTTTTGCTATCTTCTCTACTGCTTTATTAGTTTTTTTCCTTGATTCAAAATTAAAGGTCCTTGTTGTTCCTTCTAAAGTAACCTCATCTGCTACTGTATTATAAGTAGTTCCCCCTTTAATCAATCCTATTCCAACAACTACTGTATCAATTGGATCAGTTTGCCTGCTTACTATAGATTGCAAATTAACTACTATTTGACTTGCTATATACAAGGCATCTGTTGATAAATGAGGTTTAGATACATGTCCACCTTTTCCCTTAACTGTTATTTTAAAATAATCACAGGATGCACAGCATGGACCTGCAGTTACAGATACTTTTCCCAAGGGTATTTCAGATGAAACATGGGCACCAAGAATTTCTTCTACCCCATCTAAACAACCTTCCTTAACAAAAATTCTTGCTCCTTGTCCAATTTCCTCTGCTTGTTGGAAAAATAACCTTATTTCTCCCCCTAACTCTTCTTCTCTTTCTTTTAATATCTTTGCAGTCCCAAGTAGACTGGCTGTATGCCCATCATGACCACAAGCATGATTATACCCCTCATTTATAGACTTATATTTCTCATCTTTATTATCTGGTACCTTAAGTGCATCAATGTCTGCTCTTATGGCTAATACCTTATTTGAGGTTTTTTTGCCCCTTATTATTCCTAAAACCCCAGTTTCCCCAATTCTCTTATGAGGAATATTTAGCTTATCTAACTCCTCTTCTATTTTATTTGCCGTATTATATTCCTTTAAACTCCCTTCAGGATGCTGATGAAAATATCTTCTTAAAGAAGTTATATATTCTCTTTCCTTTAAAACATACTCTTTTATATTCATTAAAACGCCCCCTATTAATTTTTTATCATTAGTTTATTACTCCCAAACTGGAACGTAAGCCCCCTTATAAACTTCTTCTATTACCTTAGCAACTTTATCTGTTCTATATTCTTCAACTATCCTATTATAAAGTTCATTATCCTTATCCTCTGTTCTTGCAACAATTAGGTTTACAAAGGGATTATAAACTCCTGGTTTAGATGTTTCTAAAAATAGTGCATCTTCCCTTGGACTAAGCCCTGAATCAACTGCATATCCAGCAGTTATTAAGGCTAAATCAACATCTGCTAACATTCTTGGAGTTTGTGCTGATTCTACTTCTATAAATTCTACATTCTTAGGATTTTCAGTTATATCATTTAAAGTTGGAGCATGACCTTTTGCTTCATCTACCTTAATAACACCCGCTTCTTCCAAAAGCTTTAAGGATCTGCCACTATTAGTTGCATCACCTGGTATTGCAATTTTTGCCCCCTCTTTTAATTCTTCAAGAGATTCAATTTTTTCCGAATAAACTCCTAACACAGTTAGTATTGTTTCCCCTATAGGTGTTAACTCAAAGCCCCTATCTTTAATATCTTGTTCTAAAAATGCATAGTGTTGAAATGCATTTAAATCTATTTCCCCATCGGCTAAAGCTTGGTTTGGTTGACTATAATCTAAAAAATGAACTAGTTCTATTTTTATGCCCTCTTTTTCAAAAGTTTCTATTATTGGGTCCCATTGTTCAGTTGCTTCTCCAACAACTCCTACCTTAATTACTTTTTCTTCACTTACTGATTGACCCCCACATCCTGCTAATAAAAAGCTTAATATCCCCAATAATGTTATACTTAATAACTTTTTTACTTTCATACTTATATTCTCCCCTTTTTATTTATTCTTATTGCTATAAATATACCCTTTACTTCCAAGTTGGAATGTAAGACCCCTTATACTCTTCTTCTACTATATCCGCAACTTCATCTGTTCTGTAAGCTTCAACAACCTTCTTATAAACTTCATTATCCTTATCCTCTGTTCTTGCAACAATTATATTTATATATGGATTGTCAGCACCATCTTTAACTTCTTCTAAATAAATTGCATCATTTTTTGGTGTAAAGCCTGCATCAACTGCGTGTCCACCATTTATTACTGATGCATCAACATCTTCTAATAATCTAGGTGTTTGTGCTGCTTCTACTTCTATAATTTCTATATTTTTAGGATTTTTAGTTATATCAGCTAAAGTTGGTGTATATCCTGCCCCTTCATCTACCTTAATAAGCCCTGCTGCCTCTAAAAGCTTTAAGGCTCTACCCCCATTAGTAGCATCACTTGGTATTGCAATTTTTCCTCCATTTGATATCTCATCCACTGATGAAAGTTTCTTTGAATAAATTCCTAATGGAGCTATTAAAGTTTCTCCTATAACTTCTAAATCAAATCCTCTATCTGCAATATCTTGATTTAAATATGCATAGTGTTGAAATGCATTTAAATCTATTTCCCCATCTGCTAAAGCTTGATTTGGCTGACTATAATCTGAGAAAGAAACAAGTTCTAAGGTTATTCCTTCTTCTGCTAAATTATCTATTACTGGCTTCCATTGAGGACTATCTTCACCAACTACTCCAATTTTAACAACATTATCATCTTCTGCTGCCTGTGCCCCACATCCTGCTAATGAAAAAACTAATACTCCTGATAAGATTATATTTAATAATTTTTTTGCTTTCATATTTATAATTCCTCTTTTCTATTTATTCTTATTGCTATTATTTTTAATGACTTGTCTTTTTTATTACCTTATTTCCTGCCCATTGAATTAGATTTACTAAAATAAGTAGTATTATTACAGTTACAACTGTTATATCTGTTTGATATCTTTGATGGCCATATCTTATTGCTAGATCTCCAAGGCCTCCTCCCCCTACTGCTCCTGCCATGGCTGTTAACCCAACTAAACTTACAAATGTTATTGTTGTAGCTCTAACAATGTTTGGTATGCTTTCTTTTAAATATACCCTAAATATTATTTCTAAAGGTGATGACCCCATTGATTGGGCTGCTTCTATTACACCCTTATCTAATTCTGCTAAAGCACTTTCTATTTGTCTTGCAAAGAAGGGTACTGTTCCTAAAACCAGTGGAATCATTGATCCTTTTGTTCCAATTGCTGTTCCTACTATTGCCCTAGTTAGTGGAATAGCTAATGTTAGTAAAATAATAAATGGTATTGACCTTGTAACGTTTATTACCTTATCTAGAAAATAATAAACTGGCTTATTTTCTAATATATTTCCCTTCTTTGTTACTATTAGAATTATTCCTAAAAAAAGACCAATAACAAAAGATATTAGACCAGCTACTACAATCATAAGTAGGGTTTCCCCAGTAGCTTTAATAATTTCATCTACTTTTGGTACCACATTAGGCAATAACCTTTGTGCTAACTCTGCCATCCATAATCACCTCAACTTCTACATTATTTTTTTCAAGATATTTAATAACATTACGAAGCTTATCTTCTTGACCTCTTATAATTACAATAAGTCCTCCAAGGGGAGCATCTTGAATTATTTCAATATTTCCAAAAATAATATTGGCATCTACATTAAATTCTCTAGATATTATTGAAATTATTGGTTCAGTTGTGCTATTTTCCAGATATTTAAGTTTTAGAATTTTTTCATCTTCTCTAATTTCTACAACTGATGATTTGTCTTCTATTAAATAATTTATATTAGTCAATACAGAAGTACTTTCTATAAAACTCTTTGTAATATCTTCCTTAGGTTCTGAGAATACCTTAAAAATATTTCCTTCTTCAGCTACCCTACCATTTTCCATAACAGCAACCCTTGTACAAACTTCCTTAACTACCTGCATTTCATGAGTTATTATTACAATTGTTAAATCAAGCTTCTTATTTAATTCTTTTAAAAGTCTTAGTATTGACTTTGTTGTTTGTGGATCTAAGGCACTAGTTGCTTCATCGCAAAGTAAAACCTTTGGGTCATTAGCTAATGCCCTTGCAATACCTACCCTTTGTTTTTGGCCCCCACTCAATTGTGATGGATATGCCTTTTCCTTATCTTCTAATTCAACAAGTTTTAATAAGGATAAAACCTTTCCTCTTATTTCCTCCTTAGAAAGTCCACTTCTTTTCAATGGATAAGCTATATTTTCAAATACCGTTCTTGATTTCATAAGATTAAAATGTTGGAATATCATTCCTATCTTTTTTCTTTCTTCTCTAAGTTCCTTATCTGACAGATTTCCAAGATCCTTTCCATCTACAATAACTTGTCCCTTGTTTGGTTTTTCTAGAAGGTTTATGCATCTAACAAGGGTTGATTTTCCGGCCCCACTAAAACCTATGATCCCATAAATGTCCCCCTTATTAATACTTAATGTTACATCTTTTACTGCTTCTACTTTGCCCTCTTCTGTATTATAACTTTTGTATAAATTTTTTAATTGTATCATATTTCCCCCTCCTTTTTACTTAAAAATAGTAATAAAAAAACTGCTTTCCTAAAAAATAAGAAAGCAGTGTAGTACACACTTATATATCTTTCTATCTTTTAGACGTAGTTAAAAACCTGCAGAATTCAGCACCTTAAATCATAACTAATTTAAGTTAATAATTTTAGTTGCTTGACTTCACAGGGCCAGTCCCTCCGTCTTTTAGATAAAAACTATTTAATTTTTGACTTCTTGTTTAGTATTATATATTCACATCTTCTAACTTGTCAATACTTTTTTATATTTTTTATTTAAGAAATAGAAAACCTCTAATGATTATTTTTAATAATTATCAGAGGTTTTAAGGTTAATTTACACTATTATTTTCTGCTATTCTTCTACTTCTGAGAACTCGTCTTTACCAACTCCACAAAGTGGGCATAGCCAGTCTTCTGGAACATTTTCAAATGAAGTTCCTGGTTCTACTCCGTTATCTGGATCTCCTAATTCTGGATCATAAATGTATCCACAAACATCACATATAAATTTTTTCATAATTAATACCTCCTATGATAGTTTATAATATTAAATATATTTTTTAATATACTTAATTTAACAATATTTATCAATAATTTTTAATGCTATTTTTTATAATATTGAACTTATATAGTCTGCTGCTCTTTCTACATCTTTCTTTGATTCTTCATTAAGTGAAAATCTTACTCTTACTGGGAAGTTAACATCAATCATGCCAGTTGATTTTATTATTGAAGATGTGTTTAGAACATTTGCATTAGTTTCATTTAAGTAGTCTTGAATTATTTCTATAGGTTCTCCACTCCATCCAAAGGAACCAAATGCAGCTGCTGCTTTACCTTCTAAGTTCATATCTTTTAACTTCTTTAAAATATTTTCAATTGATCCTATTAAATCACCATATTTTGTTGAAGTACCAAATAGAATTGCATCTGAGTTTTTAATAGCTTCTAAAATTTCCCTTTCTTCACTCTTATCAGCATTAAATATTGAAACTTCTATTTCTTCTGCTTCAAATTCTTCCTTAAATTTCTCTGCAATAGCCTTTGTTGCATTTCTCATTGTTGTATATACTATTGTAGCTTTCTTTCCTTTTTTAGTTTGCCTACTTTTCTCGTCATATATACTGATATATTTTTCTATATTTTGATCTAATATATATCCGTGAGATGGTGCTATCATTTCAATATCTAGTTCTTTTAATGCAGAAATTAATGGTCTTACATATTTTCTATGTGGTGACATTATTAAATCATAATATACTGTAAAAGCTTCTGTAATATCCATATCTGTCTTGCTATCAAATGTTTCTTTAGCTGCTAAATGTGTACTAAATACATCACAAGGGAATAATATTTTATCTTCTATGCAGTAAGTAATCATTGTTTCTTCTGTATGAAGATATGGAGTCATTCTAAATAATAGTGTTTTTCCTCCAATATCAACAGTATCCCTATCTTTTACAACTAAAAAGTTTCTATCATGTAGTTTGTATAATTCCTTTATATGATATACAGCTTTTTCACTACAAATTATAGTTGCGTTAGTAGCTTGTCTTGCTAATCCTCCTAATGCTCCTGAGTGATCTGGTTCTGTATGATTGATAACTATATATTGTATGTCTTTTAAATCAATAATATTTTTTAAATTTTCTACATATTCTTTTGTATACATTATATCTACTGTATCTATTATTGTTGGTTTTTCTGTTTCTAATAAATAACTGTTATATGTTGTTCCTTCTTCTAATATTAATCTATGAAATGGTACTTTTCTATCGTCTATAACTCCTACTGAATAAATATTATCCTTTAATTTAATTTTTCTTTCCATAAAATCTCCTCCTATAATCAATAACTTATCTCTTAATCAACTCTATGGCCTTATTATAGGAGATTAATTTTTAATTTTATGTGATTTCAATCAAATCTAGATATAAATGATAATATTTTTCAATGAATTTTTAAAAAAGAAGATTTTTATAAATCTTCTTTCCTATAATACTATTTATTATTTTCCTCACTTAGTACTGCCTTGCTAGAAATAAGCTTTTTGCAATTATTACAAAAATAATTAATAGCTCCACAGCCTTTTATAACTTCAACTTCTTTTTTACATTCTGGACAATAGTATTTCATAATTTCACCCTCATATACTAAAATAATAATTTACAAGTTAATTTTATTATATATCTTTAAGCAGTTTTATTCAAAATAAATTTTTGCTTTATCCTAATTTTCTTCTTCTTTTTTAGAATTTATTAATTTATTATAATCTTTCCCTAGCATTTTATAATTATAAAAATCTGAATTTTTTCTTAATTCCCCATCAACATAATCTATTCCGTATCTTTCAAGTAATGTTTCTTCGTTAGAAAATAAATTAGTCCCTAATCCTAATTTATTTCCTTCAATTTCAACTCCTAAGCTAGCTAAAATTGTAGGAAAAATATCATAATTTGAAAAACTCCTATTTTTTTCTTTTATAGGTTCAACCTTAGTATTTAAGAAGGCATTATAGGTAACCCTTTCAAAGTTTTCAGCAACTATTCTTGATTCAAAATATTCTGCCTCCTGCATACTATTATGGTCTCCAACTAAAACAATAGTAGTATTATCATAAAAATCCTGTTCCTTAATCCATGAAATAAATTCATAGACTTGCTTTGAGGAATGTGCATGTACATTTTCATATTGAGTAGGATATTTATTTTCTGCTTCCTCTTCTAACCAACCGTCTGGGAAATGAGTATTTACTGTTAAAAGACTAAAATTAAAAGGCTCGTCCTTTTCTGCTAATTTATTTATCTCCACCTTTGCCCATTCAAATAGGTTTTTATCTTCAAACCCCCAGAAAACTTCATCTTCCTTAGCCATTAAACCGGATTCTATTGCAGTATTTAAATCGAAAATATCGTATCCTCCATGCTTAGTAAAATAATGATATCTTCCTCCAAAGGTAGCATCTGAACCAAACATAATTTCTAAATTATAGCCTTCATCCCTTAAAATATCTCCTAGGGAAGTTGCTCCCATTAGGAAGTTATCACTTTTATAGTCATTGCCGTATATAGGAACCTTTAAAGGTAACCCTGAAGTTAATCCAACTAGTCCACCAATTGTCCATGTTGTACCTGCAAGTCTCCTAGCTCCCCCTAGAGAAGCTGTATTTGAAAAATTAATGTTGTTAAGAGCCAAATCTTCAAGTTCAGGAATTACTGTATATTCCCATCCACCAGAATTTTCAGTGCTCATCATAGTTGTTTCCATTGATTCAAGAAATATTAAAATTAAATTTCTTTTATTTTTAGGAAAGGTAATTTTAACATCCTTAGGGTCAACATATTCTTCATGAATAAAATCTGAATCAGAAGCAAATGTTTCCATATACTCAGCAAAACCTATTTTATTATAAGAGTAAGTTATGGATCCAGCTAAAAGCACTATTAAATACACTGATTTTAATATATTGATATTAAATCTTTTATTCTTAGTTTTATTAATAAATATTATAGGTAATAGGGCTAAAATAAATATTAATACAATAAATGGAAACGTTTCCTTAAAATACTGCTCAATAACAGATAGATCCGCTCCACCTAAACCTGTTTTTATATAAAATAATATTTCATCTAAGTTAGTATTCTTATAAGCTACATAGTAGAACTGCGTAGCAGTAATTATACTGGTACTAATTAAAATTATTATTGATATTATTGAATAATTTATTATTTTTTTCATTTTTCACCTACTAAATTTACTTATATTTTTATTTTAATTTTTCCTTCACAAAAATTAAGGTAATTTAATAATATATTTATATTACTTTATGTGATGACTTTCCATTATATAATTCATAATACTTGCGATTAATGTAGGGACTTTTTCCTATATTAATTCAAATTAGTGCAAAAAAAAGGTGGCTCAACCACCTTTCATTCTTCTAAATACTATTTTAAAATCTTCAGTGATTATTTATTATTCTGCTTTCTTATTCATTAATATTACAGAAACCTCATCTAAGCTTATTTCAGATTCGAATTTACCTGAGGAAACGATTCTTTACAAAGCAGACCATATCACCACAAATTCCAACGATTTCTATATTTTTGATAACAGAGTACCTAAAACTATTCATATATCAAATTCATTAAAACACTACCTTAACTTTACTTTATCTTTCACTTAAAACTTATTTACTATTTAAGAACACCATATTTTAACCTTCAAAAATAGCCATAGGCAAATTATATCAATGCCTATGGCTATAAACATTATTTACTTATGGTAAGGTTCATTTTTCATAATTCTAAATGCTCTATATATTTGCTCTAAAAGCATTACTCTAAATAATTGATGAGGGAAGGTCATTTTTGAAAAGCAAAGCTTATAATTTGCCCTACTTATAACTTTCTTAGAAAGGCCAAGACTTCCCCCTATTACAAAGGCTATATTAGAATTCCCAGTAACTCCTAGGTTTTCTATATAACTTGAAAACTCCTCTGAAGTTATTTCCTTTCCCTTAAGGTCTAAAGCAATTACAAACATATTATCTTTTATTTTAGATAATATTAATTCCCCTTCTTTATCTTTTATTTGAAGTTCTTCCTTCTCGCTTGCATTATCAGGAGTTTTCTCATCATTTAACTCTATTATTTCTACCTTACAATATCTACTTAATCTTTTTTTATATTCATCAATTGCAGCTCTTAAGTATTTTTCTTTAATTTTTCCTACAGATATTATTGTTATATTCACTTTGAAAACTCCTTTTATGTTTGCTTTAGTTTAAACTTCAGAAAAGTCCTCTACGTCAATTATTGTTCCAGCATTATTATTTATATCTTTTTTCTTCAAATAAATTCTAAGAGTGTTAGAGTCATAAACAGCCTTTATAGTTCTTTCATCAACATTGGGAACGTAATAGGTTTCTTCTAGAACACTTCCCTCTTGATGAAAATACACTATCATATCTCTACCATTATTGAAGTTAAGGTTTTTCTTTACGGAAATCTTTATGTGGTCATTTTCATAATCTACATCAATGTCCTTTTTATTTATTCCTAAAAGCTTACCTTCTATTAAATATCTATCCTCATACTCTCTTAATTTAAAATTTGATTTTTCTTCAATAGTATTAATTATTGAGTTTACTGCATCACTATTTAAAACATTATCTATAATATTATTTATTAAGTCTTCATTTTGTACTAAGGTTGTAAGTACTTGATTAAAAACTGTATTAAAGTTTCCAACTATAGAACTTATTATACTATTAATATCTTGATAATTATTATTATAATTATCCTTTATATTTTTATTAATATTGTTTTCGCTGGAATCATTGTTTGTATAAAAAGGAAACATACTATATATTTCACTCCTGCTTCAAAAATTCTTATATTAATATATCTATTTAATAAAAGAACTTTTGACACATAATAAGCTAGCAAATCTAAATATTAAAATTTACTAGCTTAAATATTAGGAATATGAATATAAATTTATTTTCCACAACACTTTTTATACTTCTTACCGCTTCCACATGGACAAGGGTCATTTCTACCTATTTTATTTTCATTTCTAACTATAACTGAAGATCTATATTGTTTTTGTATTTCTTTTCTTTTTTCTGGTGAAAATATACCTTCCCATTGTGGTAATGTATATAAGTATTCTGCTTTTGCATCTAACATATTATAATATAATTTTTCTAAATCTAATTCAAAAGTGATTTGTTCTGTTTCAGTTACCTTTTCTAAGTCAAGTGGATTCTTTAAACTATCGTTAATACCATCAACAAATCCCATGATAAATTCTGAAGTTGTATTATACTCTTTAGCTAAATCTGAAATTGTGAAAACATACTCTTCCTTATGCTTTGATAGTATGTCTCTATATATGGATGTTTCTAATTCCATATATTCATTCCAGAAAGCCTTCTCTCCTTTTGTTTTAACATAATCAACTACCATATCTGTCCATTGCTTATATAAGCTCATAATATAATCTCCTTTTTCTATAAATTTATTAAAATTCATATTTATTATTTCTATTTACTATTAATATAATATGTCCCTGAAAAATCCTACTAATAAAATCAACCTAGATTTCAATTAAGTTGCTTGGACCATTTCTATTTGCCATAGTTATACTTATATCTTTTCCAGTAATGCCGTTTTCTCGTAAAACTGAGCATACCGTTTCAAAAGCTAAATCAGGATTATTATTAGTTCCACTTAAGTGTCCTAATATTACCTTTCTATGTAATTTACTGCGAACTAAGTCAACAATAGCCTTACCGCAATCTTCATTTGATAAATGACCAACCTCACTTAATATTCTTCTCTTTAACACATATGGGTATGGCCCAAATTTAAGCATATTTACATCATGATTGCTTTCAAATAATAAAATATCTGAATCATTTATATTATCTTTAATTTCTTGCGTATATATACCAAAATCAGTAGTTACACTTATTCTTTTTCCATTACTATGAAGTACATATCCTACTGGAGCAGCTGCATCATGAGGTATATTAAAGGACTTTATATCTAAATCCTTTATAGTTTTTGTTGATCTTCTATCCATTATCTTTATATTATGCTCTTTTATTTTTCCTATGTTCTTCTCCATGGCTGCCCATGTGTCTACATTTGCATATATTGGTATATCATATTTTCTTGATAAAACCCCTATACCCTTAATATGGTCTGAGTGTTCATGGGTTACAAATATACCATCAATTTCTTCTGGTTTTTCTCCTATGCTTTGTAACGCATCTCCTATTCTCTTTCCAGGTAAACCGGCATCAATTAATACTTTTGCATTATCTGAGGCTATAAATATGCTATTTCCACTACTTCCACTATATAATGAACAAAACCTCATTCCTTTATCCCCCATGTTTGAACTACTCCACTACTCTAGCTATATTAGCACCTAAAGCAGTAAATTTATCCTCTATGTTAGGATAACCTCTATCAATATGCTCTATTTCTAATATTTCTGTTTGACCTTCTGCTACTAATCCAGCTATAACCATAGCTGCTCCTGCTCTTAAGTCTGTTGCTATAACTTCAGTTCCACATAACTTTTCTACGCCTTCAATAATAGAAGTTCTTCCTTCAACTTTTATCTTAGCTCCCATTTTATTTAGTTCATCCATATGTTTAAATCTATTTTCCCATATGCTTTCTGCAACTATGCTCTTTCCAGGAATAATACTTAAAAGAGTTGACATTGGCTGTTGTACATCTGTTGGAAAACCTGGATATGGAGCAGTTTTTACATTAACTCCCCTTAAGTCTCCATCTACATATACTCTAACGCTGTCGTCTCCCTCTTCAATTTTAGCTCCCATTTCTGTAAGCTTTGCAGATATTGATTCTAAATGCTTTGGAATTACATTTTTTATTGTAACATCACCCTTAGTTGCAACTGCTGCAATCATAAATGTTCCAGCTTCTATTTGATCTGGTATAACACTATAATTGCATCCAACTAATTTTTCAACACCTTTAATTCTAATTACATCTGTTCCAGCACCCTTTATATCAGCTCCCATGGAATTTAAGAAGTTTGCTACGTCAACTACATGAGGTTCCTTTGCAACATTTTCAAGTACTGTAGTTCCTTCTGCTAATGTAGCTGCTATCATTACATTTATTGTTGCACCAACTGAAACTACATCAAAGAAGATATTAGTCCCATAAAGGTGTTCTGCTTCAACTGTAACTGCACCATGTTCAATAGTAACCTTTGCACCTAAGGCCTCAAATCCCTTTATATGCTGATCTATTGGCCTTACTCCTATAGGGCACCCCCCTGGAAGTTCAACTCTAGCTCTTCTAAACCTTGATAATAAGGCACCTATAAAATAATAAGAAGCTCTCATTTTTCTTACATCATCAGTACATGCATTTGTCTTTGTTACATCTGTAGCATCAATTTCCAAAGTATTATTGTCTATCTTGCTTACAGAGCAACCTAGACTTTTTAAAATTCTATCAAGACAATGTACATCTTCTATATCTGGAATATTTTCTATTACGCACTTTCCTTCACTTGCCAATATCGCTGCTGGTAGTATTGCAACTGCTGCATTTTTAGCACCATTTATTTCAACCGAACCTTTAAGAACCTTACCACCATTTATAACTAACTTTTTCATAATTTCACCCTTATCATCTTTATATATCTATATATTAATATTTCCTAACATTTCAACTTTTAACCATTTTCTATTTTCATTATAAAAACTTACAGTAATCATTATATCATAAAAATAACTTATGAAAATAGGGATTTTTCACGGATGAATAATTTTCAAAAGCTTGCATTATTTATAAATTTTTTTCTTATCTTCTAGCATAATCTCTTTTTATATTTTTTTAATTATGCTATAATAAAAAGAAAAGTTTATAGACTATTCATAATATATAAACTAATTTGATATGCGAGGCTAAAACTATGAAATATTATTTAGTAGCATTATTTGATGAAGACTCTTATAAAAACTTCACACCTATTCAGAAAAAATTATCTAAACGTTTTAGGGCGAATAGGAATTCCCCTATTCCTTATGTACCCTTAGAGGTAGTGGAGAATCCTAATATTGAAAAACTAGATGCAGTAATTAATAAAATCATTAAACCTTATAAACTTTTTAAAGTTGAATTAACTAATGAAGTTTTAATTAGTGAATCTAGAAAAACTTTAAACGTTAAAATTTCTGATATAGGTTATATAAAGAGGCTTAATAGGCTTATAAGTGATACTCTAAAACTATATAACTT
>FZPS01000004.1_pt309 | contig 14940 bp, 19 predicted proteins | sample 1817821 | NCBI WGS metagenome assembly FZPS01 (sample SAMEA104158645, study PRJEB21678) | metagenome | place: Germany | collected 2015-04-21 | reverse complement strand
CATCAATTCTTCGTAGGCCCAGTCCATTTGACTACCCAATAAAAAAATCATATCAAAGGAAAGTGTTTTTAATTTTTTCCCCACTAAACGGTGCTGTGTTTCAGAGTCAAAACCAAGCTCAAGCATATCGGCAAGAATCAAGATTTTTCGCCCTTCCCAATGCAGCGTTTCAAAATATTCGATGGAAGCGTTCATCGATTCAGGGTTTGCGTTATAACAATCTTGTACAATGGCAATTTCTCCGTTAAATATTTCTGCACGACCAAAGGATGGGCGAAGCTCTTCTAAACCACGCTTAATCTCATTTATACCCAAGCCGGCAATTTTTGCACAATGAAGAGCAGCGAGAGCATTTAGAAAATTAAAAGAACCATATAAGGGAAAGGATACTTCTTGGTCTTCCATTAAAAAAACGCTACCTTCTAAACCACGATCTTTTACAGCCCGAATATGTAAAGCTTCATAATTGCCATATAAAACAATTTGTCCCTTTGTATTTGTTTGTAAATATTCGCTGTATTCATCAAAAACGGGAATGATTGCAATTGAACTTGTTTCAAAAAAACTAAATACAGATTTTTTTTCCTCAGCTATGAGGTCCTTTGTGCCGAGATTACCGATATGGGCAGAACCAATATTTGTAATTATAGCAATATTTGGTTTAAGAACCTGTGCAAGTTCTCGTATTTCACCTCGGCGATTCATGCCCATTTCAAAGACAGCCCATTCATGCTCATCACGAATAGCAAAAACAGAAAGAGGTAAGCCGGTTTCTGAATTTAAGTTTCCTTCGTTATACACAGTCTTGTATTTTTTTTGTAAAAGAGAAACAAGGATTTCCTTGGTCGTTGTTTTACCACTTGAGCCCGTTATAGCAACTTTTTTGAGATTTGGAAATTTTTCCACATAATACGCTGCCATTTTTTGCAAGGCATACATTGTGTGGCTTACAGAAATAAGGCAAAGACCAGAATCTATAAAAGATGCTATTTCTTTTTCATGAAACTTTGCATAAAAATCACTAACAAAAACAGTCTTTGCGCCATTTTCGGCTGCTGAAAGAATAAAATCATGCCCGTCTAGATTTCCAACGAGTGGGACAAAAAAGCTCCCCTCAACACAATTCCTGCTATCAATTGTAATTGAAGTAAAAACAAAGTCTTCTTCACTATATGTAGGGTTTAAAAGCTTGCCCTCGGTTGCAAGAAGGACTTCACTGAGGCTTAAAAGATTAGTCAATGTATTTTCGTTCATTTTTCTCATCGCCCAACCTCGACACGCATAATTTCACTACTTGTTGCCTTTCTCATTGCAAGCTCATTCACTGCAATTGCTTCAATACGACTTGTTGAACTCAAGTTACTAATATCAGCAATCAAAGTTTTATTTTTTTCGATGAGTTTTGCCTCTGTTTTTTCAAGCTCCCGAATTTCCCTTTGAATTGAAACATATTTAAGGGACTGCATACTATCGAGACATAAAAAAGAAGGAATAAGCAAGGCTATAAAATAAATACTTACTCGAGACACTTTTTTTTCTTTTTTTAAAACCATTATTTTACCCCTATCACTCCTAGTCTTATATTTTTTCTATAACGCGCAATTTTGCTGATCGCGAAGGAGGATTTTTTTCTATCTCTTCACTCGTCGGCTCAATAGGCTTTCGCGTGAGGATTTTTGCACGAGGACTTCCTCCACATTTACATATCGGCATATCAGGGGGACAGACACAGCTTTTCCCCAAATCTCTAAAAGTATGTTTGACAATCCTGTCTTCAATTGAATGAAAACTAATAACCGCCATACGCCCACCTGGTTTAAGCTGCATAAAAGCATCTTCAAGCGCTTGTTTTATGCGATCAAACTCGTGATTTACCGCAACACGAATAGCTTGAAAAGTTTTTGTAGCAGGATGCGTAAAACCATGACGATATGCAACCGGCACAGCCCTATACACAATGTCTCGTAAGGCAATAGTTGACTCAACGGGAGCTTTTTCACGCTCTGTAACAATTGCCCGAGCTATTCTTCTGCTATAACGTTCATCCGCATTGAAAAAAAGAATAGAAGCAAGTTCTTCTTCTAAACTTTCATTTACTATCTCATAGGCAGATATTTTTTCATCATGATTTAGACGCATATCGAGCCGTTCGTCTTTATTAAAACTAAAGCCCATCTCTGAAAGCTCATAATGAAAGATAGAAATGCCTAGATCAAAAAGAATCCGGTCAGGTTTCGCAAGTTCTTCTGGATAATTGCGGTAAAAATCATTGAACCATCCCCTAAAAAACCGCATCCTTGGGCCAAACTCTTTTAAGCGCTCTTTGGCTCTTTTTTGAATTTCTGCATCAGCATCAAGACCCAAAACCTGTAGTTGTGGAAAAGCCTTTAAAAAAGCAAAAGAATGTCCCCCTTCACCCAAAGTAGAGTCAATCAAAAAAGGACTTTCTGGATTTTCTCCATGCCGTGGATCTAAATAGTCGAGAACTTCTTGCAATAAAACCGATGTATGAACAGCTTCCACCCTTTCATCCCCTAAAAAAAGATTTGACTTAACTCTTCTGTTGCCTCATCAAATGAATCCTGCGTTTTATCTAAATATGCCTTGTATTTTTCCGCATCCCACAACTCAATAAATTTATTGATACCCAAAATAACACAGTCTTTTTCAAGACCTGCATATTCACGTAAACTTTGTGGTATAGAAAGTCGACCAGACTTATCGAATTCAATCTCTTGTGCTGGCGCAACTAAGCGTCGTAATACAGAACGTGAATTGCTATTAAATGGAGAGGCGGATTCCATCAGTTTTGATGAAAATCCTCTCCATTCGTCGGGAGTAAAAAGCCACAAGCAACCATCGAGCGCCTGTGTAATAATGAGATGTGTTTCCTTAAGCTCTGAGCGTAATCGAGAAGGAAAAAGGATTCGCCCTTTTTCGTCTAAAGTATTACGATATTCACCAGTTATAAGATTCATTCCACTATTCACCACTTTTTACCACTAATTCCCACATAAATACATTTTATAGCAGATTATGCTAAAGTCAACAATGAAAACCAAAATTTATAGCCCTTTAGAGCTATTCTTTACTTTTATGCTAAACAAATGTATAGTATAGAAATGATTCAAACCTATAACGAAAGCTCACTACATAAATCGCTAAAGAAAATTTACAAAAAAAAATATAAGGCAGAAGAAGAGGTGAAAATCGAGGGTTTTATTTGCGACCTACTTACAAGCAACAATGAAATTATAGAAATTCAAACACGACATTTGTCTGCATTGAATAAAAAAATACTAAAACTCAGTAAAAAAGGATATTCTTTTCGCATTGTCCATCCTCTCATAACAAAATCAATAATAAAAACAATCGATTCATCTGCTTGTCTCCTATCAGAAAGAAAAAGTCCCAAAAAGGCAGATATCTACAGCTTATTTTCTGAACTCCTTGGATTTTATCAGAGCTTTGCTGTGAAAAACTGGGTCCTAGAAGTCCTCTTTGTTGAACAAGTAGAAATTCGAGAAAAACAAGCAAAAAAAACACAAAATAAAACAAATACCCGCCGCTATCTAAAAGACTGGATTTCACTCGATAAACAATTACTTGGAATAAATGATCACTTACACATAAAAAACAAAGAAGACCTTGTCCAGCTTATGCCCGAGCTCCCTGCCCTATTTTGTGCAAAAGATTTGAGTAAAACTGCAATAAAGAAAAATGCTCACAAAGTGCTATGGGTTTTGCATAAACTGGACCTCATTAGGCTAGTTGAAAAAAAAGGAAATACAAAATACTACCAATACATTTAAGAGTTTTTAAATAAAAAAAAGCTACCCCCATAAATGAGTGATAGCTTTTTTTATCTATAATTAACAAATAGTGACTTAAAGAATCTTACCAGTTATCATCCATGTCATCTTCGTCGCGATTTTCCATAGCATAAAGATCTGTTACTGCGCGTAAATCATCTAGATATAAGTAATATGAGCCACGAGCGAGTTCTGGATTACAATCAACTCTAAAACCAACGATACGTAAACCAGGTCGATCTCCATGATAGGCACTTGTTTGTACAATGCCATGAACACCATCTGGTGAAGGTGGAACAGCAACAGTGAGCTTTTTCCAACCAGAAAAATTTAACTGTCCCATGTAAAGCTCAAAATTATTTCCAAAATAATCTTGAACTAAAACAGTTAAATTATGAGATTGATTTCGTCCAACAACCCAAACCGAAATAGTTTTTGTTATACCTTCTATAGCGATAGGTCGGGCAGCAGTGATAAAGAAAGAGTTTATACCCCTTCTAAAAAATTCTACCTTAATACCTAATACTTTATCATCAGTAATTTGCTGGTTTTGAACATCATCTAAAACTTCTTTTCCCGCAGGAGAACCTTCAAAAAGACGAGCAGAAATAACACCATAGTCTGGTGAAATTTTTGCATTCCAAGCGCCTTCTCTTTCAAAAAGGTCAACAGATACTTCTCGTAAAGATTGTTTTGCAGAATCAGCACCAATAATCGTTGGATCTGGATCTGACAAACTTGTATTCCCATTTTGCTGTGCCACCACTAAACCTAAAGAAAGAAGACAGCAGACTAATATAACGATCTTTTTCATTATTTTCCCTCCTCATTAGCAGAATCAAAGTCAATATCACGAAGGTCAAATCCGTCGTAAATCGTACTAAGCGTATGTGTTGTATATTTTAGATTGTCAAAGTAAATGTTAAAGTTGTCAACATACTCATTTGGATCGGTGCGTACTTTAAATCCTACAAAAGTCATATTCTTTGGACCACTTCTTAAACGAGATTCTTGTCGAATATGTCCTGGGATATTCACTACAAAGTTTTTCCAACCATTAAAAAGCAATACTCCAACAGGCAGCGTATGAACACGGCCATCAGCATCACGAACAAGGACTTCCAAAATATATTTGTAGTTTGAACCCCAAACCCAAAAATCAATTTGCGATACAACACCCTTAAAAGGAATTTCATAATTGGCAATTTCGCCATTTTCATCGGTTGTTGTTGGAAATATTTCAAACCAGTTATCGCCCTTGCGATTAAAACTAGTTTGCACACCTAAAACCAAAGCTTCAGTACCACCATCACCATAAAATCCCCTCAAAGAATTGGGAATCCCTTTAAAATATCCTTTTTTGGGAAAGCCCTCTGCAACGAATCTGCTTGCTTGAACATCCCATTGATAATCTTTTTCTCCAGGAGAATCAAAATCATCAATTAAAATTGTCTCAACACTCTTTGTACTGGGCTGTGCAAAAACAGGCACACAGAACAAAAACACACAGAAGAGACATAATAAGACCATAACGCCCTGTTTCATTCATAACTCCTTATAAAAATCAAAACGTAGATTACACTTCATATCGGTTAAATTATATTTGTTCACGAGCGCTTTGTCAAACTCTTTTATTATTATTTTGCATTTTCTATTGATTATTTTCCTATAAAAGCTTAAAATCGATATATAAATATCTAAAGGAGTCTTTATTATGGTTAGTTATAAAGATTTAGGCCTTGTAAACACAAAAGAAATGTTTGCAAAGGCTATGAAGGGCGGTTATGCTATTCCTGCCTACAATTTCAACAATATGGAACAAATGCAAGCTATTATTCAAGCTTGTGTAGAAACAAAATCTCCTGTTATTTTACAAGTTTCTTCAGGCGCCAGAAAATATGCAAACCAAACGCTTTTACGCTACATGGCACAGGGTGCTGTTGAATATGCAAAAGAGCTTGGCTGTAAAAACCCAGAAATTGCACTACACCTCGATCATGGCGATACATTTGAGCTTTGCAAATCTTGTATCGATACAGGTTTTTCTTCTGTAATGATTGACGGTTCACACCTCCCCTACGAAGAAAACGTTGCCTTAACAAAAAAAGTTGTTGAATACGCCCACCAATTTGGTGTAACAGTAGAAGGTGAGCTCGGTGTTCTCGCTGGTGTAGAAGACGATGTATCATCTGAAGTAAGCCATTTTACCAAACCAGAAGAAGTAGAAGACTTTGTAAAAAGAACCGGTTGTGATTCTTTAGCAATTTCTATTGGCACAAGCCACGGTCGACAAAAATTCAAACCTGAACAATGTACGCTAAATGCTGACGGTGTACTTATTCCACCTCCACTTGCCTTCGATATTCTTGAAGAAATTGAAAAAAGAATTCCAGGTTTCCCAATTGTTTTACATGGTTCATCTTCAGTTCCAGTGGAATATGTTAAAACTATCGAGGAGTTTGGTGGAAAACTTTCAGGCTCTGTTGGTATCCCTGAAGAACAACTTCGAAAAGCTGCAAAATCTGCTGTTTGCAAAATTAATATTGACTCAGATGGTCGTCTCGCAATGACCGCTGCTATAAGAAAGGTTTTTGCTGAACATCCAGAAGAATTTGACCCACGAAAATACCTTGGTCCTGCTCGAGATGAGTTAAAAAAATTGTACATGCATAAAAACAAAGAAGTCTTAGGTTCTGCGGGAGCTATCACTAACTAAACGTTTAAACCTAAATAAAAAAAAGCTAGAAAAGTAATCCTTTTCTAGCTTTTTTTTGCTCTATTTTTTACCAAATTTTTTTGTATAAAAAAATCAATACACCCGCACTAGCCAAATAAAGCAGCACAAAGATAGACAATAAAATCGTAGAAATACCAAGTGTCCATAAAGCAAGTAAAAAGCTCGGAAGTACCAAGGCTATGAGTATAAAAAAAGCAGTGAATATAAAAGAAAGAAGGCTCCCACGTGTATTTATCAATTCAATAAAAGTAGATAAAGAATAGCTAAGGAGAAAAAGACTTGTCGTAAAAAGAACTGGAAAAACAATCAAAGAAAAAAATGTTTGTATATCAAAATAACTTAAAACATAGAAGGGAATAAAAATCGTATAAAAACCAGCAAAGAGATCTGCAGCAGACTGCAATTTCTCAAAAAAAGATTTCACAGAAACAAGAAAGTATAGAATAAAAACTATAACGAGTGGCAATACAAAAAGAAGTAAGTTTCGGTAAGAAAGATACCAAAAGTTTGCAGGGGTATATTCACGAGGCGAATATATGAGCATTATAAGAATACTATACCCTATCGCTAAAAGTAAACCAATAAAATATCTCAAGTACGACTTTTTATTTTCTTTTTCTGGTTGAAAAAAATCAAAGCTAAATAAGATAGGTATTAAAAAAAAACTAAATAACCACATGTTTGAAAAATAGCATGAAATGAAATGAAACTCAAGATGAAAGACAAAAAAAAAGCGTTTATACTAGACAACTATAGAGGTTTTTGGTATGATTAAATATGAATTTAAATAGACCATAAAAAAACATCGAGAAAACTTTAGTTTTCGAAGGTATTTTTTTATAGGAGTAGGAGGATCGTTGGCAGATAATAAGGGTTTACGGGTTAATGAACAAATCCGTGTACGAGAAGTAAGGCTCATTGATGATGAGGGTGAACAAAAAGGTATTGTCCCTACCTTGGAAGCCCTCAAACTCGCTAGGGAAAAGGAGCTCGACCTTGTTGAAATTGCTCCAACAGCAAATCCTCCTGTATGTAAAATACTTGACTATGGTAAGTATCGTTTTGAAATGGAAAAAAAGCTCCGTGATTCCAAGAAAAAACAAAAATTACTTAAGTTAAAAGAAATTCGAATGCAACCAAAAATTGGTTCAGGAGATTTAGATTTTAAATCAAAACACGTAAAGGAATTTCTAGCAGAAGGGAATAAGGTGAAGGTTACCGTTCGGTTTAGAGGACGAGAACTTGCTCACACAGAACTTGGTTTAGTTGTTCTTGATGAAGTGTTAAAAAGGCTCGATGAAGAATACGTTTTAGAAAAACCAGCCGCAATGGAAGGCCGATTTATGTCTATGACACTTGCACCGAAGCCAAAAAAATAAAAAGGAAATAAAAATGCCAAAGATGAAAACAAAAAAAGCCGCTGCAAAGCGTCTTTCTTTAACAGGTACCGGGAAGGTAAAATATAAAAAAATGAACCTTCGACATATTTTGACTAAAAAGGATCCAAAGCGAAAGCGACAACTACGTAGCGCCGGTATTCTAAGTCCAGCAGATTCTGCAAAGGTGAAAAAACAACTTTTACCCTATGGATAAAAATCCTCATAACACAAGGTAAAAAATATAACAATACATATTAAAAAGGTTTATTTGCCTTTTTTTAGGAGATATTATGTCTAGAGTTAAAGGTGGAACAAAACATAACACCAAAAGAAAAAAAATATTAGGACTAGCAAAGGGTTTCCGAGGAAGACGAAGCACAAACTTTAAAGCAGCAAAAGATGCGGTAATGCAAGCACTCACTGACTCATATGTCGGACGAAAAGATAAAAAAGGTGATATGCGAAGCCTATGGATTTCTCGTCTCAATGCAGCAGTACGTGATCAAGGACTTTCATATTCTCGTTTTATGAATGGGCTTACAAAGGCTGGTGTTATTATTAACCGCAAGGCACTTTCAAATATGGCTATCGAAGATCCTATTGCCTTTGAAGCAGTAGTCAATACAGCAAAAAAAGCTATTGGAGCATAGTCTATGATTACACTTGGTCAGATTCACTTACTGGAAGAAAAAATTGAAGAGGTTTTAAAAAGACTACAAAGTCTAGAAGAAGAAAACAAAACACTTCTCGATAAAAATAATGCTTTAAAAAAAGAAAAAGAAAACTTAGCCTATCGAATTTCTACCTTTGAAGCTGACCAAGAACAAATTGAAAAGGGCATTCTAAATGCCCTTGATAAACTTAATACAATAGAATCTGCTGTTATAAAAGAAAGTATCTCAAATACTGTAAAATCACAGGATGTAGAAATTTCTAAAACAAATCAAATTATAGATGAAGTGCAAACTCCAGCTGAACAAGAATTACACGGTTCACAAACTGAAACAAAACACGAGGAAGCTATAAATGAGCCTAGCACAGAAATCGACGATGACTTTAGTTTAGAAATTGATGAAGAAATAGAAATTCCTTCTTCAAAAGACGAAACCACCGAATTCGATATTTTTTAAAGGTAAATATGGGTACACTGCAAATAAATATCTTAGGTACCTCCTTTGCAATTCAAGCAGATGAAAGCAATGATTACTTAGAAACGCTGCTTGCCTACTATAGTCAAATGGTAAAACAGGTGGAAAATGTCGCAGGAGCTGATGCTCTTAAAACCGCAATTCTCGCTGGCATTATGCTCTGCGATGAGTTATACAAAGAAAAAATTTCTGGCAAACAAAAACTCCCCTCTGACGAATTAAATGAACTGGAAAGAATAACGCTTTCCTTAATTCAAAAAATAGATACTGCTATAAAATAATGTTTAGCTTGTGGGTCGATGCAGACTCTTGCCCCGTTGAAATAAGAAAACTTCTCATTCGCTTTTCTAATCGCTTAGAAATTCCACTCTATTATGTTGCTAACCGAATGATACCCCATGAGGGAGCGAAGTACTTCAAAATGATAATTACTTCAAATGACGAAGGTTCAGCAGATGATTATATTGTTGAAAACGCATCTCCAGAAGACCTCGTTATAACACGCGATATTCCCCTCGCAGCAAGACTCATATCGAAGGGTTTGACAAGCCTTAACGACCGGGGTGATATTTTTACCGAGGAAAACATAGGAGAAAAGCTTGCCTTACGAAATTTGAATTTAAATCTTTTTATGCAAGGGCTAAAAGCAGAGAGTCATACACAATTGGGAAAAAAAGAAATGAACCGCTTTGCAAATGCCTTGGACCGCCTTATTCAAAAAAAATTGAAAGAAATCAAGACAGATTTTTAATCAGGCCACATTGCTTGAATCTCTTTAATTCGAGGTAGTATAGCAAAAAACATAGTTACCAAATCTGGATCAAAATGCGTACCTGAAGATTTACGAATTTCTTCGTATACATCTTCTTCTTTCCACGAATCTTTATAGACACGCTTTGAAGAGAGAGCGTCAAAAACATCCGCAAGGGCTACAATTCGTGCAGAAAGTGGTATCTCTTCTCCGCTTAAACCCTGCCTGATTTGATAGGGTGTAAAGGGATTCTCTAGAACTTCAGGTGGAATTTTTCCGGGATAGCCTGTCCCATCCCATCTCTCATGATGACGAAGTGCAACATCTCGTGCCATATTTTCTATATCAGTGTCTATGTCATTAAAAAGAGCGGCTCCTATAACTGCATGCCCTTTTATAATATCATGTTCTTCTGGTGTAAATCGTGCTGGCTTTTTTAGAATCGAATCTGAAATCCCCACCTTACCTACATCATGCAACATAGCTGCAATTCTGAGCGTATCCCGATATTTATGTTGTGTTTCAAAAGGAACTTTTTTTTCAAATGCCCAGCGGTCATAGAGCTCAACTGCAAAACTTGCAACTCGATTAACATGGGCACCTGTTTCTTTTGGATCCCGAAACTCCGCCATTTTGATTGTTCGAAGGATCATTGCACGAGTTAATGAAGCTCTTTCTAGTGCAATAGTTGCATTTGCCGCAAAGTGATTTAGATACAATTCAGCATTTTCATCAAAGGCTATCGTGTTTGCATTTTGGTCTTGAGCATTTATAATCTGTAGGACACCCAATATTTTATTTGATGCAGAAATAAGAGGGATGGTCAACATAGACTTCGTTCTATAACCGGTATCTTTGTCAGGTTGTTTATTGAACTTAAAGGTAGAGTCAGCTGGTATATTGTACACATCAGCTATGTTTAGCGTTTCTTTTTTTGAGGCAACATAGCCAGCAATTGAGTATTCGTTCATTGGAAATGAAAAGGAAACAAAGGGCAATTTTTCGCCTGCAGAAAGCTTTTTTAACTGTGTATTGTTTTGAGCGTACTTGATACGCAGCCTATCCTCTTCCACAACATAAATAGAACCAGCATCGGCATTTACAATAGTGCGCGCCTCAGTTAAAAGCGTTTCTAAAAGAACATCTAAGTCCTGTATCTGATTGAGAAATTTTTCAGACTGTATGATTCTTTGTAATTTTTCTTCTTTAGTCGAACGTTTCAAAATTAACCTCCGCAACAGTATAAATCAATTTTGCATTTAAATCTAGTTTTAAAGTACTTTTTGAATCAAAGATAAATACAAGGGACCAGCACCGTTTGAACTGTCTGGCAAAATATGATAGCCGTATTCTGTTTTTTCAGGCTCTATCTCTAAATGAAGCTTGTGTTTTTTTTGAATTTTTTCCTTCAGTTCTTCAATTTCTATATCTAAAACAGCAGCATTTGCATTTTTTTTGAGGAGTTTTTCTATAACATCGTCGTTTTCCATCTTTGTCAAAGCGCAGGTTGCGTACAAGAGAAAACCTTCAGGTTTTAACATTAAAAAAGCTGAAGAAAGGAGTGCGCCCTGTGTATATGAAAGATTTTTTATCCTACCCTTCGACCATTCTTGAAAGTGCTTCGGGGATGCAAGAACATGGCGCTCTGAGGAACAAGGAAGGTCGCATAGAATTGCATCAAATTGTTCTTTGTTTCGTTTATACATAAGAGTGCCATCGTAAGGGGTAACGCGTACTTTTTCAAGGATGCTTTCTGGCAAGCTTTGTTCTAGAACGGAAAGAAGTCGCTCTCTTCTTTGCATAGATAATTCATTGGCAATAAGGCTGCTCGTATTTTCTAAAGAGGCTGCTAAAACGAGACTTTTACCCCCAGGTGCAGCACAAAGATCGAGAATTGTTTTTGCTTTGTTTAGGGGGAGCGCAGATGCTGCAAAAAGACTTCCTGCATCCATATAGTAAGGGCTCAAGTTTTCGTGAAATTGGATTTTTACACTATAGGGATTTTCGAATAAGGCTTTTTTTAAAACAGCCCATCGCTCACCAAATATTTCTGTATAATATACATCGAAATCTATTTTCGCTTTATTTTTTTTTGCCATCTTGCCCTTTTAGAAGAAATTATTTTGATAAGCCTCTGAAAGTATTTCGGAAGCATTTTTTTTAGCTTGATAAAAAAGCCTCTGTCTTTCTTTTTGACCGATTTTATCTATACTCGTATAAGTATCTTCCTTAAGCAAACGAAGCGATGACCAAGATTCTCGTTCAGAAAATCTAAGTAAACCTGCTTCAATTTTTGCCCGTATAATTCTCTGCAAAGCGATATCTATCTTTTCTTTATATACCGTTTCAGTTGTATAAATTTCTTCCAAAAAAGGGAGAAACTGCGTGAAGACTTTTTTTGAGCTCAATAAGATATGTGCACCAGCATCTAAAGCCAAAAGAATAGCATCTTTTTCTTCTGAGAAAAAACCTTCTAAGGCTGCCATAAAAATATCGTCAGTAATAATGAGTCCAGAATAATCGAGGTCTTTTACAAGAAGGTCGACGACTTCTAAAGAAAGACTTGCAGGCAAGTCGCTTATAAAAGGAATAAGTGCATGAGATAAAAGTACCGCATTTTTGTTTTTTTGATTTTCCAGCACAAAGCGAAAAGGTGCAAGCATGTTTTTTTCAAAATCCTCTTTGTTTAGCGCTAAAACAGGCAGGTTTCTATGTGGGTCTACATCTGTGTTACCAGGAAAATGTTTTAAAGTACAAAGCACCCCCTCACTGTTAAAGGATTCGATAAAGGCGAGTGAAAAAAACTTTGTTTTTTCGATGGATCCAAAGGAGCGTGTTTTTAAAAAGGCTGCGTTTTCCTCTAAAAGGGGTTCAACAATGGGTGCAAAATTGAGGCTAAACCCAAGCAAATGACTTTGTTTTGCGATCTCTTTGTAAAACAAAGCTGCCTCCTCTGCTGTAAAAAGCTGACTTATTTCTTCAGCTGAAGGAAGCGGTGAAATAATATTTCGCAGGCGATTCACCTCCCCTCCTTCAAGGTCAAGGGACAAAAAAGGAGGGATATCTGTTTTATAATAATCGAGAATAGAATCGGTAAAATCCATAAGCATTTCGGCTGTTTTTCCAATATTATATGAAAAGAAAATAAAACCGCCGGGGCAAAAAAGCTCGTTATAATCATGGCTTGATGTATAATTACTTGAACCTTCCAGATTGATAATAAAGAGTTGCGAGAGTTTTTGTTTTAATGAAAAAGAGTCTAAGTAGCTATCGATTGCTCTTTGTTCTAAAAATACTTGAAAATCTTTATTTTGCCTAAAGATTTTTTCTGGTGCAGAAAAAAAGCCTTGTTCGGCGCTAGATTCCTTTCCACAAGAAATGAGAGAAAAAATCATGATAAGCAAAATTAAAAATCGTAGATATCTCATTATTTTATGGGCATTATAAAAAAACGGTTGTCAACCATGGTATATATGTAATAAGCAATAAAACAATCGCTTGTACCAAAATAAAAGGCAAGACATTTTTGACAATTTTCATTACTGGGCTGTCAAAGGCATAGCTTGCAACAAAGAGGTCCATACCAATCGGTGGCGTTAAAAAACCGAGTTGAAGGTTTGTCAAAAAAATAACAGCGGTATGCACGGGATGAATGCCAAAAGACTCACAGATGGGCATAAGCAAGGGAGATATGATAAAAATAGCAGAATATATGTCCATGAGGCAGCCAACGAGAAGTAAAAAAACATTTAATAAAAGTAAGAAAACAATCTTTGATTGAATATGACTTGTTATAAAACCGGTTATAAGCTCTGGAATATTTGCATCTATCATAAAATAAGAAAGACCACGTGCGCTTGCCAAAATAAAAAGAATACCACCAGTTATGGGAATCGCTTCAGTTATAACAGCCAAAGATTCCCTTAAGGAAAAGGTTTTTCGTACGAAGGTTTCTAAGACAAAGGCATACAACAAGGTAAAGGACGCGGCCTCAATAATACTAAAAAACCCACCTAAAAATCCAAAGATAACAAAGAAGGGAAGTAAGATTTCAAATACGCTTGATTTTAAAGCAGATAGTATTTCTCTTCCGTTGAAAGCGTCCCGTTCTTTTTGCACATCACGGCTCAGTCCTAAAAGAACCATTGAAATAGCGAGAATTAAACCAGGTAAAAATGCACCTTTGAAAATGTCGTAGACATCGACAGAAAAATAATTTACAGAGCCAAACATAATAATTGCGATACTTGGAGGAAACAAAAGCCCGATGGCGCCTGAGGCGGTGATCAAAGCCTCAGAATCTTCTTTTTTGTAGCCAGAGCCTCCAAGGGCGATTAGTAGCAAGGGTCCTAGCGCAAGTATGGTAACACCGCTCGCACCGGTAAAAATAGTAAAAAATGTAACAACGAGGACGGCTGCTATTACAATCCCCCCCTTAAACCAGCCGAAGAGGGACTTAAAAACGCTGACAAGACGCTTTCCTGTGCTTCCCTTGGATAAAATAAAGCCTGCTATGGTAAACAGGGGTATAGCAGCGATAGCCTTGTCTGTAAGGACAGCATAGGCTTCAAAGGAAAGCACTTCTACATAACCACCGCCTTGTGAAAAAGCGAGATAGGCAATGCCCCCAAGGATGACAAAAAGAGGCACCCCTATAAAGGCAAAGACAACAAGAATAAGAGTAAGAGGTATAAACGCATGGGCTGAAAATGTAAGCCAGTAATCATTTAATCTATATAAAAAGCCAAGAGATTCTGTTTTAAAAAGCGAATACAAAACTCCTGACAAGGGACCGAGAGAAATTAAAACACCGATAAGAAAGCCTAAAAGGTTTTGTAAGCGATATTCTTTTTGGAAGAGGTTTCGTAGAAGCATAGTAAAATATGCAAGTGGTAAGAGGGCAAAAAAAACAAGGAGAGGAATGCCCCATACTTTTTGACTGGGCAGAAAGGCTATAAAAGAAGCTGAAAAGGATGCAAAAAATAAGGCAGTCAAAATACTTACTGTAGTAGCACTTCGAAATGAAAGTATAAAGGGCTTAAAACGTTTTGGCAGACCATCCGTTAAACTCGCGAGACTAATATGATTTCCTTCTCGCCAGGTAATTATGCCC
>FZPS01000051.1_pt179 | contig 14946 bp, 17 predicted proteins | sample 1817821 | NCBI WGS metagenome assembly FZPS01 (sample SAMEA104158645, study PRJEB21678) | metagenome | place: Germany | collected 2015-04-21 | reverse complement strand
CAAATAAGATCTGGATAGTGGTTGTTGCCGGACTGCTGCTTGGTTTTTTTATCTGCATTGCCGAGCCGGATTTGCATATCCTGGCCGGGCAGGTTGACTATATCTCTGCCGGCAAAATCGGCAAAAACCTGCTGTTGGTAGTGGTCTCAGCCGGAGTCGGCCTGCTGATAGCCCTCGGTTTTCTAAGAATTCTCTATAACTATCCTCTACGTAAATCACTTGCCATTATTTACGGCATTATCCTGCTTTTGGCCCTGTTTTCCACACCTGAATTTTTAGCTGTTGCCTTTGACGCTTCCGGGGCGACAACGGGAGCCCTGACCGTCCCCTTTATTTTGGCCCTGGCGGCGGGCATATCCGTTCTCAAGAAAGACATCAAGGCTTCTGAAGAAGACAGTTTCGGACTTGTCGGGCTGGCTTCGGCAGGTGCCATTTTGGCGGTGCTGGCTACGGGCGTCCTGACAAATACGAGCCGGCTGTCTGGCAGCCTGCCGGCGACAGAGGCGGTGGCGGGAACGGTGCTTTCCCCCTTCCTGCAACAGCTGCCTGTAATTGCCGGAGAAGTATCTTTGGCCTTGCTGCCAATTTTAATCGTATTCTTTCTTTTTCAAAAGATTTCATTCAAGCTGTCCGGCAGAGCTTTGCGCAGAATTATATTCGGCCTTATCTTTGCTTTTCTGGGACTGCTTTTGTTCCTGACAGGGGTAAACGCCGGTTTCCTGGATGTAGGGCGGGTTTTTGGCCGGGAAATAGTAGCCATTGGCAATAAAGGATATGTGATCTTAATGGGATTTGCCCTAGGCCTTTTAACAGTCCTTGCGGAACCGGCAGTTTATGTGCTGATGCACCAGATTGAGGAAGTAACAAGTGGTTATATTAAAAAAAGCATGGTATTGATTTTTCTTTCAATCGGGGTTGCCTGCGCCGTTGCCCTGTCCATGCTGCGCATATTGATCCCGGGCATTCAGCTTTGGCATTATTTGCTGCCCGGGTATATAATTGCCATGATCATGACTTGCATAACACCCAATTTATTTGTAGGGATAGCCTTTGATGCGGGCGGAGTGGCGTCGGGCCCTATGACGGCAACATTTATCCTGGCCTTTGCCAATGGAGTGGCCGCAGCCATGGAAGGCGCCGATGTTCTGACTGACGGCTTCGGCATGATAGCCATGGTGGCCATGGCCCCTTTGATAGCCCTGCAAATTTTAGGTTTTATTTATAAGATAAAATCTAAAAAAGAAGGAGCAGAAAACAATGATGAATGATAATGCCGGGAAAACAGCATTTGAGCTTGTAGCAATTATTGTTGATTTCGGCATGGGAAGTAAAATTATGCAAAAGGCAAGAAAGCTTGGAATGCCCGGCGGTACTATCTGTTTGGGCAGGGGCACGGTAAAAAACCGCATTTTGGATTTTATCGGCCTCAATGAAATAAGAAAAGAAATTATACTCATGGTTGCGGAGGAAAAGACGGTCGAGCGTGTTATGACAGAATTAAACAATGTCTTTGCCTTTGAAAAACCGAACCATGGTATAGCCTTTACTACAGCTGTCTGTCAAATAATCGGCGCCCGGAGCTCAACACACTGTGACGACGGCGGATCCGTGCAAGGGAAGGATGTGAATAATCCAATGTATGATATTATAACTGTGGTTGTTGACAAGGGAAAGGGAGAAAGTGTAATAGATGAAGCAACAAAAGCGGGGTCTACAGGCGGGACAATTATTAAGGCCCGGGGTTCCGGCATCCATGAAACCAGCAAGGTTTTTAATATGGATATTGAGCCGGAAAAAGAAATAGTTATAATAATCACGGAAAAAGAAAAGACTGAGGATATAGTGAATTCCGTAAGACATGGCTTAAAAATAGATGAGCCGGGGAAGGGTATAATTTTTGTCCAGGAAGTCAAAAAAGCTTTTGGCCTTTATAATGGCTGACAGTTTGCATTATACTGCTTCAAATTGTTTTTAGTAAAATGGCAAGACTGGATCTTAATAACAGACTGAGAAGGAATGCTGCATTTTGAAAGCTCGCAATGCTTTGCTTTTGGGCTGTGCCGCTGCCGCTTTTGCCGTAGTGGCAGGCCTGTTGACGAAGAATGTCATGGTATTTCGGAAAATATGTGATTATGTGTACTCCTTTGCCCTGGTGGCGGCATTGTTTTTTTACGTGGTCGCATTGAAACCCCGCAGGGAGAAGAGAAGAATAACGCCCTTATCCATTGCCAATCCTACGGATGTGTCGGGGAAAATACAGGAATTTAGCAAAGACAGCAAAAATCCGGCCGAAGAGAAAAATGAAGACGAGTATGCCGTGAATGAGGATAAGTATGCCGTAATTGAAGAAGGGGAAACGTCAGAAGCTGCAGCAAAACGGCGGTTGGAGCGGGAAAAAAACCTCCGGTATGCACTGCTAATGCTGCTTATCGCCCTGCCAAGCATACTGGCCGTATTAATTGAGTATTACTGGCCACTGCTGAAAGGGAATTAAAAATGAAGCGGCGCTTCTTTTTATTAGGAAGCGCCGCTTTTGTTATCGTGAATCAGGCCCGGAACACCTGACTCTTGGCTGTTTGTTCAGTTCTGCTCAATCCACATATCATGCATTTTCCAGCCCCACCAGCGCTGGATTGAAGTCAGATAATTTGTATCCTGTCCGGAAATGCTCAAGGTAAGATGTTTCCAGCCGTCGTTCCAAAGGGACTGGACATGGCGTCCGACATCGGCCAGGTCCAGTGTAACATTGAACCCGACTGCCTTTAGATAGTTGGTGATGGCTTCGGCCATATCATTTCTGCCGCCTGCGCTTTGAGCCATCAGGAAGATTTCCTCGCCGTCATAACCGGCTTCTTTAATAAGTTCTTTGGCTTTTTCCGGGTTATACTCCCGCCACTTATACTGTCCGCCCCAGTCAGTGGGAGGGGCTACAGAATAAAGGGGTTCAGTAAAGCCGTAGCCAAGGGTTTGGGAGATGGATTTTTTGTGTGCCGGAAGAGGAAGACAAAAGCTTGGCCTGACCGCAGGAATAAGGCAGGTAAACCGCTCTATACTGAAAAACCGGTGGCTGTAAATGGCTCAAGAAAGAAGGCTGTTGCGGATGAACTGCTCGTTTGTATTGCAACAGCCTTCTTTGCGCAAAAGTGAACCGCACCGTTCTTAAATTGTAAAAACAAGGGAATTATACTGTCCTGATATTCCGGAATGTGTTTTACAGGTCTATTTTCATTTCCACCAGGTAGCCGGTGCCCAAAAACAGGGCGGCTGCCGTTAAAAGGCTGAAAACAAAGCCTGCAATATTAATTTTTACAGTGGATGTTTTAATCATAAATATAAAATTATTTGTAGCATAGCCGGTTGTCATGGCTCCGTCGTTCAAATTGCCCAGATCAAGAGAGTAAGGAAGCAGATCGGCTATTTTATACCTGCCGTAACCTAAAATGACAGCCAGTATGAGGAAAACAGCAAACCAAAGCCCGCCGATTTTTCTGTTGCGAAAGGTAACCCGGCTTAGGGCCATGGAAAAATATATCAGGGCCAGCAATCCAACTCCGCTGAGAACGGCATCTAGGAGAAAAACAAAAATATGCTTGAAAGATAACATTTCGGCAATTTGGCGAAGCAGTTCGCCAAAGCTTATCTTCACGGGCAGAAAAGCAAGAATCAGCACCAGATTAATAGCTGTGACAGCCACCCCCAGCACGAAAAACCACAAAAGAGCCACAAGAAGTTTGGAGGCTGTGATTTGGTAACCCGTCAGGGGCAGTGTAAAGGTAAGGTAGCCGGTGTCCTCGTACAGCTCTTTGCGGAAAGAGCCGACAATATATAAGAATGTGACCAGTGCTGTGCCGAAAAGCAAGAGTATGCACAGGGTGACAAAAATTCCTCCCAAGGAGCCGGTGCTGCCCCTGTTTACATAGTGATAGATAGCAGTAAAAAGTATCAGCGATAGGATTAGAACCCCGGTAATATACCTGTATGTTCCCCGGATTTCATACTTCATAAAGCGTAACATTTACATTGCCCTCCTTTAACCTGAAAAAACTTCCTTATAAATCTCGTCAATATTTTTGCCCTTTTCTTCCCGCAGTTCTTCCGCGTTTCCTGATAAAACTATTTTTCCTTCCTTTAAAAACATGACATCATCAAATATGTTTTCCATGTCCCTGACCAAATGAGTGGTAATCAGCATGGAGCTTTTCCTGTTGTAGTTGTTAATGATGGCATCGAGAATCTGGTCCCTGGCTACCGGGTCGACTCCGGCTATGGGCTCATCCAGAACATAAAGCTTTGCCTGCCGGGAGAGCACAAGCGCCAAAACCAGTTTTTCCTTCATCCCCTTGGAGAGGGTGTCAACCTTCATATCAATGCCAAGGGCCATAAAGTCAAGTAGTTCTGCAAACTTTTTCCGGTCAAAATCGGCATAAAAATCGCTGAACAGGTTGCAGGCATCTTTTATCCTCATCCATTTAAAGAGATGATTCCTGTCCGGCAGGTAGGAAACTATTGATTTTGTATAAACACCTACCGGATGCCAGTCTATCCGCACTTCTCCCTTTGTTTGCCGCAAGAGGCCTGTCAGGATTTTAATCAGTGTTGTTTTCCCGCTGCCGTTGGGTCCCAGTATGCCGACAATTTTACCTGATTCGATATTCAGGCTGATACTGTCCAAAGCAGTTGTCAGGTAATACTTTTTAGTTAAATCTTTAATTTCCACAATGTTGCTCATGAATTATCCTCCTCCTTCGCAATCCACTCAGAGACAATTTCCAGAATCTCAGCGGGTTTGAAACCTATTTTTTTCATCTGTTCAAGAAAGTTTTGTGTTATTTCCCGGGCGCGGGTCTTTTTGAGGTTGTTTAGGACGTCAGCTTCCCGGCTGACAAACGTCCCCATGCCTCTTTGCGTAAACACCAGGTTTTCCCGTTCAAGCTCCTGGTACGCCCTTTGCACGGTATTGGGGTTTACCTTAAGGTCCTGGGCGAAATCCCTGACTGACGGCAGTTTATCACCTCCGTTGATTTTCCCGGAAACAATTCTGTCTTTGATTATGTTCATGATTTGCAGGTAGATGGGCAGGTTGCTTTCAAAGTGCATTTTTTCACCTCCGGAAATAGCGCACTATCGTATTAATCCAATAGTACACTAATACACAAATGCTGTCAAGTATTTTCAGGAGCAGAAATAATTTTTTTGCGCCTGTCGTCAGAGGCAGGAGGGAACATCACGCAAGATTTGCCGTCTTGGTAAGAGAGAAACATAATCCGGAGGGGGAAATTTACAAGAAAAAAGTATTGGTTTTATTTTTGGTGCTTGCCTTTTGTCTGGGCAGCCTGACCGGCTGCAGGAAGGAAAACGTAAAAAAACGGCGGCGGGACGGACATCAACCTTGACGGCAGTCTGGAGGAGATACTCTCCAAAATATATGAAACTGCCGAGCTGGATGATTCTTTCAAGGAGTATATTGATACGGGCTTGCAAACAAAGGAGATAACAACTAAAAATTGCAGTTCCCATTTGGGTACTGAAATAGAATTTCAGGAAGCCATTGCTTCCGAGCCCTTAATAATGCCGTCGGCCTATGAATTGTGTCTGGTGCGCGTTAAGGAAGGGGCGGATATTGAAAATATTAAAAAGCAGATTAAAGATAATGTCGACCCGATGAAATGGGTTTGTGTCGGTGTAGACCCGGAAAACATTATTGTTGACAATATAGGCAATGTGATTATTTTAATTATGAGCGATGATCAGGGCGAAGCACTTCATGAGGCCTTTCTTGCCCTGCAGGGATAGAGGCGAATATTGAAGGCTGGATTATTTTAGGCTGCGAATTTCGGCTTGCCCGGGACAGCAATGGTTACCGGCGCTGTACCAACATGGGGACCGCAGGTATGTCGCTGAATTGAAAGCTCCTTGCTTTACTCTTCATGGAATTAAGTGCTCTGCTCTTTTAAGACGAGCATCATGCCGGGCACACCATAAAAAGGCCGGCAGCAAATTTGCTGCCGGCCTGCCTTTTTGTCAGGCATTTTATTTTCCTTCGGCCATATTTTTGTAGGTTTCGTATCTTTCCCTGGCTTCTCTTTCTGTTTTGGCAAAAAGTTCTTTGGCAATCTCGGGGAAGATTGCCTGGAGCGAGGTATATCTCACTTCACTGTTGAGGAACTCCTTGAAATCCCTGCTTGGCTCCTTGGAATCCAGAATGAAGGGATTCTTGCCTTCCTTTGCCAGCATGGGATTGTAGCGGTAGAGGTGCCAGTAGCCCGTTTCCACGGCAAATTTTTGTTGAGCCTGGGATTTGCCCATACCTGCTTTGATGCCGTGGTTAATGCAAGGTGCATAGGCAATTATCAGGGAAGGGCCGTCATAGGCTTCCGCTTCTTTGATTGCCTTTAAGAACTGGTTCTTATCCGCTCCCATTGCTACCTGGGCCACATAAACATAGCCGTAGGTCATGGCAATGGCTCCCAGGTCTTTCTTTTTGACCTTTTTGCCGGAAGAAGCAAATTTGGCTACTGCCGCCGTTGGCGTGGCCTTTGAAGACTGGCCGCCCGTATTGGAATATACCTCTGTGTCAAAGACAAAGACATTTATGTCTTCGCCGGAAGCCAGGACATGGTCCAGGCCGCCGTAACCGATATCATAGGCCCAGCCGTCGCCGCCGAAAACCCACACTGATTTTTTCACCAGGTAGTCTTTATTGTCCAGAATGAATTTAAGCCGCGGGTCATCAGCAAGATAAGCTTCCAGTGCTTCCAGCAATCTTTTCGAGGCTTCCCGGGAAGCTTCGCCGTCGTTCATGGTGTCAATCCATGCCTGGGCGGCTTCTTTAAGGGAACTCTTTTCAGCCACGAGTTTTGTCAGGTAATTCTTAATGGTGTTTCTGATTTTTTTCACACCGAGTGCCATGCCAAAGCCGTATTCGGCATTGTCCTCAAACAGCGAGTTGGCCCAGGCAGGCCCCTTGCCCGCTGCATTTTTCGTGTACGGCATTGACGGTGCGGAGCTTCCCCAGATGGAGGTACAGCCGGTAGCATTGGCAATCATCATTCTGTCTCCGAACAGCTGGGTGAGGACCTTGGCATATGGTGTTTCGCCGCAGCCGGCGCAGGCACCCGAGAATTCGAGGAGCGGCTGGCAGAATTGGCTGCCTTTAACGGTATCCTTTTTCAGCAGGTTATCCCTGTAGGGAATGTTGCCCGTAATATAATCCCAATGAGCGGCTTCTTTTTGCTGGGTTTCAAGGGGCTTCATTACCAGAGCTTTGTTTTTCGCCGGGCAGATATCGGCGCAGTTGCCGCAGCCTGTGCAGTCCAGCGGGGAAACCTGAATCCTGTAGTGATATCCGGCCAGCGGTTTGCCTGAAGCCGGTTTGGTCTGCAGGGATTCAGGCACCTTTTTGCGTTCTTCTTCTGAAAGCAGGAAAGGCCTGATGGCTGCATGAGGACAGATGAAAGCGCACTGGTTGCACTGGATGCAGTTTTCAGTCTGCCACTCCGGTACATACAGGGCAATGCCTCTTTTTTCGTATGCTGCAGTACCGCTTGGGAATGTGCCGTCAGCCATGTCCTTAAAGGCTGAAACCGGCAGCCGGTCTCCCTCCTGCCTGTTCATGGGTATCAGAATATCCTTGATGAATGCAGGCAGCTCATGATTGCTTGCAGCCGCAGCTTCATCACGGATATCTTTCCATTCGGCAGGCACCTTTACTTTAACCAGAGCATCCATTCCCCGGTCTACGGCATCGTAATTCATCTTGACTATATTTTCGCCTTTTCTGCCGTATGTGTTCTTAATGGCATCTTTCAGGTACTTGACTGCATCGTCAATAGGTATGACATTGGCCAGTTTGAAAAATGCCGCCTGCATAATCATATTTGTCCTTCTGCCTAAGCCTACTTCTTCGGCAATTTTCGAAGCATTAATAATATAGAAGTTGATGTCGTTTTTGGCAAGATAGTTTTTCATTTCAGCAGGCAGGTTTACCACAAGCTCCTCTTCGCTCCAGCTGGTATTGAGCAGGAAGGTACCGCCTTTTTTCAAGCCTTTAAGCAGGTCATATTGACGGACATAGGCCTGAGTGGAGCAGGATATAAAATCAGCTTCCTCAATAAGGTAGGTTGATTTAATGGGTTTTTTGCCGAACCTTAAGTGAGAAATTGTAACCCCGCCTGATTTTTTACTGTCGTAGGAGAAATACCCCTGGGCGTACAGGTCAGTATTGTCGCCGATAATTTTAATGGCATTTTTATTGGCACCTACCGTGCCGTCTGAACCAAGGCCCCAGAATTTGCAGCTGATTGTCCCCTCGGGGGTAGTATTGATTTTAACCTCCTCTGCCAGGGAAGTGTGGGTAACGTCATCTATGATGCCGATGGTAAAGCCGTTTTTCGGTTCTTCTTTTTTCAGGTTTTCAAAAACGGCGTAGATTTGGGAGGGGGTGGTATCCTTTGAACCCAAGCCGTACCTGCCGCCGACAATTACGGGCGGATTTTCCTTATTATAGAATAAGGTGCGTACGTCCTGGTACAGCGGCTCGCCAAGGGCACCCATTTCTTTGGTTCTGTCCAAAACGGCTATTTTCTTTACTGTCTGCGGGAATACAGCAAAGAAATACTTGTCTGAGAAAGGACGATACAGCCTGACTTTAATTACGCCGACTTTTTCTCCTTTAGCCAGGAGGTAGTCAACCGTTTCTTCAATGGTTTCCACTACGGAACCCATGGCGACTATCACTCTTTCTGCATCAGGAGCACCGTAATAATCAAAGGGCTTGTAACTCCGTCCCGTTAGCTTGGAAATTTCTTGCATGTAATATGCCACTACATCAGGCAAGTCATTGTAAAAGCTGTTGGCTGCTTCCCGGAATTGGAAATAGATATCGGGGTTCTGGGCGGTGCCTTTCTGAACGGGGCGCTCAGGATTAAGCGATTTATCCCGGAATTTCTGCAAAGCTTCATAATCTACAAGTTTTGCGAAACTGTCATAATCAATAGTCTCGATTTTCTGAATTTCGTGGGATGTCCGAAAGCCGTCGAAGAAATGCAGGAAAGGCAAATGTGCTTTAATGGCGGAGAGGTGGGCTACGCCCGCCAGGTCCATAACTTCCTGTACACTGTTGGATGCCAGGAGGGCAAAACCGGTTTGCCTTGCAGCCATAACATCCTGGTGATCGCCGAAAATGGAAAGGGCATGGCTTGCCAGCGCCCTTGCGCTGACATGGAAGACTCCCGGTAGCTGCTCCGCCGCTATCTTGTACATATTGGGAATCATCAAGAGCAAGCCCTGAGAAGCGGTATATGTCGATGTCAGTGCACCGGCCTGCAGGGAACCGTGAACCGCTCCTGCGGCTCCTGCTTCGGACTGCATTTCCACGACATCCACCGTTTCATTAAAAATGTTTTTTCTACCGTGGGCTGCCCATTCGTCAACCAGTTCGGCCATGGGTGATGAGGGAGTGATAGGGTAGATGGCCGCTACTTCCGTAAATGCATAGGAAACATATGCAGATGCCGTGTTCCCATCCATGGTTTTCATTTTTGTCATTTAGCCAGGGACCTCCTTAATTATTGCATAAAATCACGGAAATCAATATTCCCTGAGTATGGCTGGTTTTGCAGGCAATACTGATTATCCTGGAATATTAAAAAATCCTAAACACTTACCAGCAACTATTATATCACTTCCTGATTTTAGAGCAAGTGAATTTAGCCACAAATTATGCGGCAGCAAAGATTTGATGATTTTGTTATCGCATTTTGTCATATTTCAGCAGGCAGTCGTTATCTCGGCAGGAGAATAAAGGTTGCTTATTGAAGACCTATAGGATTATACTTGTTTTTAACCGGGCAAAACACTCTCAACGCTCTCATGCTGTTATCCGGCAGAGAATATAAAAAGGAGGAAATGTAAAAAATGAAAGCGGCTGCCGTAACAAAAATAGGCAGGTTAAACGATCCTGACGAAGCAAAAAGAGGCAGGGTGGAAATACTGGATTTCCCCGAGCAGGAGGTGGGCCCTGAAGATGTAAAAATAAAAGTGGCTTACTGCGCCATCTGCGGCTCTGATCCGCATGTGGCGGAAGGTATCTTCGGCAAGGAAGTACCCATCGGCCTGGGGCATGAAGTTTCCGGTGTTGTCGCTGGACTGGGTAAAAAAGCCACAAAAAAGGGGCTTAAAGTAGGGGACAGAGTTGCCGCCAATTTCCTGCGCTTCTGTGGCACCTGCTACTACTGCCAGAACGGGCAGCAGCAGTTTTGCACGGAAACGGCCGAATACGAAAGGCCCGGAATGGCAGAATATGTGGTTTGGCATGAATCGCAGGTCTATAAACTGCCCGACGGCATAAGCCTAAAGGAAGGCTGTCTTTTGGAACCTACAGCCATTGCGGTGCGCATGATGGATAAGATGGCTCACAAGGTGGGTGCCCGGGTAGCCGTAAGCGGCGGCGGGCCCATTGGGCAGCTGGCGCTGCAGCTGGCTAAAATGTATGGAGGCACTTCCCTGACAATGATTGAGCCTATCGCCGAAAGAAGGGAAATGGCAAAATCCTTTGGCGCCGAGCATGTTATTGACCCGTTTAACCAGGATGTGGTGGAGGAAGCCCTGCGTATTACAGGCGGCCTTGGTTTTGATGCGGTTCTGGAAGTATCCGGAGCTCCCTCGGCAGTGGGCAACATCCCGGCAATTACGGCAAAGGGCGGAACCATTCTCTATGGAGCCATGTATCCAGGTGATTTTGAAATGTCCCTGAACCTCTTTAAATACTGCTATTACAACGAACTCACCATTACCGGCACCTATGTCGCCCCTTATGCTTTCCCCAGGGCGCTGCAGGTTCTGCCGCACCTTGACCTGAAGCCGTTTACCGGTAAAGTATATCCCCTTGAACGGGTGGCCGAGGCCTATGCCGCCCAGATGACCGGCAAATACCCCAAGATTCTTATTGAATGCAACGAAGGACTGGAATAACTCGAGCATCCGGCAGCCGGAAGAAGCGGTCGGAGAATCAATATTGGTCAACTGTGCCGGCTGTACAACATATCCCTGTTACCGGGGTGAAAAGTGTGTGCGGGGGCAGGATTTAAGCAAGTATGTCCCTTTATCGCGCAGGGAATATGATGATCCCGTAATTAATAAGATTGCCGAAGTCGCTGCCCGTATTGAGGGAGAACACTACCTGGAATATACAAGGCTCGAGGAAATTATTGCCTTCTGCCGGGAAATGGGTTACAGGCAGATTGGTATCGCCCACTGCGTGGGGCTGACAAGGGAAGCAAAATTGTTGCGGGATATACTGAAGGATTTTTTTGCCGTCGAAGCTGTCTGTTGCAAATTCTCCGGAATTGACAAGAAGGAACTGCAGTTTGTCCAGGTGGACTGCGATGTGTATGAAGCCATCTGCAACCCTGCCGGGCAGGCCATGGTCTTAAATGATTTAAAAACAGATTTGAACATTGCAGTAGGTCTGTGTATCGGCCATGATATTTTGTTTGCGAAGTATTCAGAGGCGCCTGTTACTACTTTTATTGTTAAAGACAGGGTTACAGGGCACAATCCGGCTGTCATGCTTTACAGCGGTTATGCCGGGAAAAAACTGGCCAAAATGCATTTGCCGGAGATTAACCGTAAATGAAAAATATAGATTTTTGATAAAGGGAAAAGATGTACCGGGTTAGAATAAATACAGGTAGTAATGCTGCCGGCTGTTCTGTCGGATATAATTATAACAAAACAAAAATGGAGGGATTTTCAATGGAAGTAAGACTTGTTGGACACGGCCCTGGAAAACTGGCAACAAAAGTATTTTTTAGTGACGAAGCAGGTTTTGCAGTGGCTTCCGTCATCGTGATGGGCAAAAACGATGCAATTTTGATCGATACGCAGTGGACCCGTTCCAATGCGCACCGTGTTGTTGCCGAAATTCTGGAGACCGGTAAAAAACTGAAGTATATCTTCATAACACATGCTCATCCCGACCATTACTTTGGTACCGGGCACATTGCCGAAGAATTCCCCGATGCCAAAGTCGTTGCGCTCAAAGATACTGCTGAACTGGTTAACAAACAGTTCTTCGGCAAGCTTGAGCACTGGGAAAGTGTAATCGGTTCCCATAATGTCTGCCGGAAAGAGTGCAATGTTGAAGCGCTTGACCAGAATTACCTGGAGCTGGAAGGCGAGCGTCTGGAAATCATCCCCAATATTGTGGGAGATATGATTAACCAGACTATGGTTTGGATTCCTTCCATTAAAACGCTCTACGGCAGTGATGTCCTCTTTAACCAGTCGCACCCCTTTACCTGCGAAGTAACTGCAGAAGAACGCAAACTGTGGCTTAAAGCCCTGGATGACATTGAAAAAATGGGTGCGGAGGTCATTATCCCCGGGCACCAGAAACCCGGCATGCCCTTCGACCTCAGCTCAGTGTACTTTACCCGGGAGTATATAATTGCCAATGATGAAGAGCTTGAAAGAACCGATGATGTGGAAAGCTTTTTCTACAATATGTTTATACGCTTCCCGGAAGCCAATCTGCGCATGCTGAGCTTGGAAATGAACGCCAATGTGTTTAAAGGCGGAAGGGACTGGAACTGGAGAGCCCTGTAGCAGCAACAGGCGCATACTAAAGCCGCCGGCAGAGCATGACTCTGTTCCGGCGGCCTTTCTTTATTGGACAGTCTTTCCGTTTGGCTGTTCTGCAAGCGGCTTTTTGATGCCGGCGGCAAGCAGAATATCCGTTACATCCTGCCATTTGTTTAACGTATAGATATGCAGCCCGTCAATGCCGGCACTGATAAACTCGTGTATTAACCTGACCGTGTATTCTTTGCCCGCCTTTTTAAAGTCCTCCGGCCTATCGCCGTATCTGGCGATAAGTTCTGCCAAGTCGCGCGGAATTGAGTTGCCGTTGGAGACGGATGCGAATAGAGGGTTCCTTTTGCAGAACCGGCATAACACCGACATCAACGGGTATGGTGACACCTGCCTTGCGGATTTTGTCCACCCACCATTTATACTGTTCCACATCATAGCAGAGCTGTGTCATAATGAATTCTGCCCCGGCATCCTGCTTCATGCGCAGGTGAGCGATGTCCGACTCGAAGGAAGGGGCTTCAAAATGCTTTTCCGGGTTGCCGGCTGCGGCAATTGTAAACCCGGGGAAATTAATGCTGATAAACTCCACCAGTTCATTTGCATAATTAAAATCACCCCGGGTGCCTTGCCAGCCTTTGGGGAAGTCTCCCCGCAGGACAAGAATGTGATCTATGCCAAGGGCAAGATAATTCTGCATTTCCGCCCTGATTTTCTCCCTGCTGTTGCCGATGCAGGTATAATGGTTTTCTTGCTTTGCTTAATGGCCCGGCAAATTTCAACATTGCGCCCTGCATTTGTCCCGCCTGCACCGTAAGTGCAGCTGATAAAATCCGGATTAAAGAGGTACAGCCGCTCCAGCGTCTCCAGCAGAGGCTCCAAAGGTTTATCCGCTTTGGGAGGGAAAACTTCAAAGGAAAAGCACATTTTCCGCTTCATTATTTCCGGTACTCTCACATTGCACCCTCTAGATGGTATTATTAATTTTTAGTATTAGTATAATATAACGGAATATGCAGCCAGTATTTTTCTGACCGGCCGGCCGTGATGGCAGGGAATACCGGTTTTTGGAGAGAAATATCACAATAAAGGGTATGACCGGGCGGTGTTTTTTATCTTAAATCTGAGGGAGGGATACCTGACAATGAAAAAAAATGCCGTGAAGCTGATGGCTCCCCTGATGGTCACTCTTGTCCTGGTTGCTTATTTTATTGGTATGCTCAGCACTTCCTTTCGGATAACTCTCCCGCCCGCAGGCAGAATTATTGCCATTGCCGTCCCCCTGGCGTTGATCGGGGTCAGTATTTATGTTCTTTTTGAACGTATAAAAGAAATAAGGAGTGGTGATGAAGATGATCTTGGTAAATACTGATTATATTGCCGGCAAAGAGCTGGAAATGCTTGGCCTGGTCAAAGGAAGCACCATTCAGACGAAGCACCTGGGCCGCGATATTACACAGATGTTCAAGCACCTGGTAGGCGGCGAGCTGAAAGCTTACAGTGAAATGATGAATGAGGCCAGAGCCCTGGCCACGAAGCGTATGGTTCAGGAAGCGGAAAAACTGGGAGCCGACGCCGTTATCAATATCCGTTATGCTTCGGCCACTGTCATGTCCGGTGCGGCGGAAGTCATGGCTTACGGCACGGCTGTTAAATTTAAATAAGCGCAAAACCTGTTTATTCTGCATGTTGCTTCGGGGGCAGTCTGTATTCAGGCTGCGGCCGCCGCTCCATGGTCCGGTTAACTCTCGCTTAAGCGGGAGTTATTTGTTTTTACCCTCCTGAATTAATTGACATATGCCCATAATGTGGCTATAATAATAGAGAGCATATGCCAATAATAGGCCAAATGGCCGGGATACATGATTGATAAGGAGGGAAGCAAATGCCAAGAGGAGACGGAACAGGTCCTACCGGATATGGGCCGATGACAGGCAGAGGTGCGGGTTATTGTACCGGTTGTAATGTCCCCGGTTACTTCGCCGGCTTTGGTAGTTTCGGCAGGGGATTTGGCGGCAGGGGAGGCCGCGGCAGGAGGATGCATCGCCATTTCGCGTACATGCGGGGCAAACCGTTATATCACCATCCTTTTGCCGGAATCCCTTATGCCGATGAAAAAGAATACCTGCAGAAGCAGGCGGAGTTCTTATCCGGGCGGCTGCAGAAAATCAAAGACCGGCTGGATGAACTGGAAAAAATAGAAAAAGAAGAAGATTAGTATTTACTACCCGGTGCAGCCGGCAGGCTTTGCAGGAGCCTGCTGGCTTCTTTGTTAGTGTAAAGTTACTGTAGGGGTTTTTTGGAGGAATCGACCTTCAAAAAATAGAAGAAAGACTTCACCGTTCCAGCACGGAC
>FZPS01000027.1_pt263 | contig 14956 bp, 14 predicted proteins | sample 1817821 | NCBI WGS metagenome assembly FZPS01 (sample SAMEA104158645, study PRJEB21678) | metagenome | place: Germany | collected 2015-04-21 | reverse complement strand
CGAACATCGCATAACATGCCTGCGGTAGAATTAATGGAACTCACCGATGAAATGGGCTTTCTTGTAGTTTCCGAGGCGTTTGATATGTGGGAAAGGCCAAAAACAACTTACGATTATGCCCGGTTCTTCAAAGATTGGGCAGAAAAAGATGTTGCAAGCTGGGTACGCAGAGACAGAAATCATCCGAGCGTAATCATGTGGAGTATTGGAAATGAGATTTATGACACGCATGCCGATGAAAATGGCCAGCGTATTACAAAAATGCTCATGGAACTGGTTCTTACCCATGATCCGAATAAAAATGCATGGCCGACGATTGCATCGAATTACATGCCATGGGAAAACGCGCAAAAGTGTGCGGATATGTTAAAGTTTGCCGGTTATAATTATGCAGAGAAATATTATGACGAGCATCACAAAAAATATCCCGACTGGATTATTTATGGCAGTGAAACATCGTCAACGTTACAGAGCAGGGGCGTTTACCATTTTCCGCTGGCTCAGCCTGTTCTTTGTGATGATGATCTGCAGTGCTCTTCCCTTGGAAACAGCACAACAAGCTGGGGCGCTAAAAATACAGAATACTGCATTATCGCGGACAGGGACGCCGAATATTCTCCCGGACAATTCATTTGGACCGGGTTTGACTATATCGGAGAACCAACGCCATATACAACAAAGAACTCTTATTTCGGGCAAGTCGATACCGCCGGTTTCAAAAAAGATACATTCTATATTTATCAGGCCGAATGGACAGACTATAAATCAAACCCGATGATACATATCTTTCCGTACTGGGATTTTTCCGAAGGGCAGCTTATAGATGTACGTGTCTGCTCAAATGCTCCGAAAATCGAATTGTTTTTTAACGATGTCTCGTTAGGAACGTTCAATATTGATCACAAGCATGGAAAAAAGCTTCTGGGCGACTGGCAGATCCCTTATTCGAAAGGCGTTTTAAAAGCAGTGGCATATGATGAGAACGGAAATGTTATTGCAGAGGATATAAAAAGCTCGTTCGGCGACGCCGTAAAGTTGGTTTTAAAGCCAGATAAAACGATATTGAACGCAGATGGTCGTGATTTGTCTTTTATAGAAATAACCGCCGTTGATGCAAACGGTATTGCCGTTGAAAACGCAAATAACAGAGTTAATATAAGCGTTAAAGGCTGCGGCCGCCTGATAGGACTTGATAACGGCGACAGTACCGATTACGACCAGTATAAAGGTACAAGTAAAAGGCTGTTCAACGGTAAACTTCTTGCCATAATAGCTTCGACATATGAACCTGGGGATATGGAAATAACAGTGTCATCCTTAGGCATGGAAACACAATTTCTAAAGCTTAATTCCATTTCCTGCAGTTATCCTGAAGGATTAAGCAATACACTATTTGAAAACAAACCTAATAATCAGATAAAGGAAATCCCTGTACGAAAAATCGAACTTGCGAGTATCGATGGCAATTGTTTAAATAACAATAAAAATTCTATCACCGTAAAAGCAATACTTCATCCGGAAAACGCTACATATCAAGAAGTCGAATGGCGTGTTACGGATGACTCCGGCTATGATTCAATTCTTGCCGACGTCGAAGCCAATGGGAAAACCGCCGTATTAACAGCTAAAGCCGATGGAAGAGTACGGCTTCGCTGTGCGACAAGGAATGGACGTAATTACATCAGTATATATTCACAGCTTCAGTTTAAAATCTCAGGAATCGGCGAGGCTTACCTAAATCCTTACACCTTTATTTCAGGCTGCCAGTACAGCTATTGCAGCAGTGAGCTTGGAATCGGCATTGAACGCGGCATTGCTACATTGATTGACGGCGCTGAAACCGTTATCGGCTTCAGAAATGTTAACTTCGGCAATTTTGGTTCCGATGAGATAACTATTCCGATATTCTCACCCGATCAGGAGGAATTTTCAATCGAAATATGGGATGGGCTTCCCGGTGAATCCGGCAGCGAACTGATTAATACGGTAATCTATACAAAGGGTTCAATCTGGAATGTCTACCAGGAGCAATCATACAAGCTTCAAAAACGCTTTTGCGGAATAAAAACAATTAGCTTTGTACTGCGTAAAAGGCTCCATATAAAAGGCTTCTGGTTTAAGTTCCTTCGCAGTTGATATAGCTTATTTAACCACCCTGTTGATACTATATGCCGCTTTTGGTACGACGCTTGCCGGTGTTTATCGTCATCTTTAAGGTTAACCAGCTTATACTGTCTGCTGTTTTCGGTACCCTGTACAATTGGCTTTTGCGATCAGAACATTGTCCTCATCGACAATGTCTACTTCAACATGGCAGATTCTCCTGCTAACAGAAGTGACTCTGGCTTCAGCCTTAAGGGTTTTCCCTTTCGGTACATTCATATATGATATGTTAACGTTTATGCCAACAGTAACAATGCCTTCCGAATTTGAAGCGGCCGCAAAAGCATAATCGGCAAGCGCGAAGATTGCCCCTCCCTGCACTGTGTTTATACCGTTCAGGTGTTTTTCGGCTATTTTCATTTCAGCAACCGCATAACCCGGTTCAACCTTCACAATTTCCGTACCGACCAGCTTGGCAAACCTGTCGTTTTTTATAAATTTAATAAAATCCTGATTCATTTTAAAACCTTTCCTCCCATCTCAATATACATTGCTATCTGATAGCGGAATAATCATATTATAACATAAACTGCCAAGCCTTGTTCAAAGACTATAGCTCACTTGATCGGCACAGCGTTTCATTGTATTATTGAAATTATATTATTAAATGAAATTTTTTCTTTTTATATGAAAGGAAATGGTTAAGTGGAAAAAATAGTCTTTGGTAAAACAGGTCTGGAAGTATCCCGTGTATCTTTTGGCGCACTGCCGATACAGCGCGTATCGATGGATACGGCAAAAAAATTGCTTCAAAAAGCATATAAAAACGGTATTAATTTTTTTGATACTGCAAGACTTTATACCGACAGTGAGGAAAAGATCGGCAACGCTTTGTCTTCTGTCCGTAAAGAAATTATTATCGCCACGAAGACTCATGCTAAGGATGCCGATACATTCTGGGAACACCTCGAAACCAGCCTTAACAATCTTAAAACCGATTACATTGATATATACCAGTTTCATAACCCGGACAGCCTTCCCGTTAATGAAGATGAGCTTTATGGAGCAATGCTTGAAGCCAAAAATAACGGATATATCCGTCACATCGGTATAACAAGCCACAGTATTGAAATAGCCCGGGAAGCGGTACAATCCGGCCTGTATGAAACCATTCAATACCCGTTTAACTATCTATCTACAAATGAAGAAATAAACCTATCCCTTTTGTGCAAAGATAACAACATAGGATTTATCGCTATGAAGGCACTTTCCGGAGGGTTAATCACAAATGCGGAGGCGGCATTTTCTTTTATATGGAATTATCCACATGTTGTTCCTATTTGGGGAATTCAACGGGAAACCGAACTTGACCGATTTATTGATTTAGAAAAAAATCCTCCGCCGATAGATGAAGAAATGAAAAATTTAATAGAAAAAGACAAAAAAGAACTGTCGGGTAATTTCTGCAGAGGATGCGGTTACTGCCTGCCCTGCCCCGCGGATATTCCGATTCCTATGGCCGCACGGATGAAATTTATGTTAAGAAGGGCTCCTTATGAAGACTTTATTACTAATGAGTGGAAGGAAAATATGGAACGCATCGAAAATTGCATAGAATGCGGCCACTGTCTTAACAACTGCCCTTACCACCTGAACACACCTGAACTGCTTAGGGAAATGTTAGCGGACTACCGCACTTTCGTAATGAACAATGAAGATTGAAGCAGTTACAATAATGTGATAAGTTACCATTTCAGGTTAGACAAAAAGCTGCGCTTGCTCCAAACGGGTTGGAGCAAGCGCCTGATTTGTATTTTTATATCTCCTTGGACTATTTTTTCATTGCATTCTCAGCATATGTATTATCTACGATTTTATCATAAGGAGCCATTTCCTTAAGTTCTCCCGCTTCCTTCATAACTTCCTGAAGCCGGTTAAATGCCTCTTCTTTCATCACAGGTGTTTTATTCCACGCATCCTGTGTTTTATAGCGGTTAACAACTATCTCCAGAAGCTCTAAATCAGATTCAGGGAACGATTCCTGCAGTGCTTCTGCAACTTCTCTGTCACTGTGGTTTTCAACCCACTGTTGCCCTTTGTATATCGCATTTGTAAATGATTGAATAATATCGGGATTCTTTTCAATATAGCTTTTTTTGGCATAGTATGCGGTATAAGGAATTTCACCGCTTTCCTGACCGATTGAACATACGATGTAACCCGTTTTCTCCCGTTCAAAGCTTGAAGCTACAGGTTCAAAAAGCGTCACGAAATCACCCTGCCCGGAAAGAAAGGCCCCGCCCATCAGAGCAAATTGTATTGAAGTATCTATTTCAACATCCTGGCCAGGTATTATATTATTCTGTTTTAGTACATATTCAAGCGTCATTTCGGGAACACCGCCTTTTCTTCCGCCAATTATCATTTTCCCTCTTACATCATCCCATTTGAAATCAGGCATCGGTTCTCTTCCCACAAGAAAAGAACCATCCCTTTTTGTAAGCTGTGCAAACACAACGCTGTAGTCTTCCTTTCCTTCGTTATACACATATACGCAGGCTTCAGGTCCGGAAAAACCAATCTCCGCCTGTCCTGACAGAACCGCTGTCATAACTTTGTCCGCACCGGCCCCGTTTACTAAAGTAACCTTAAGCCCTTCCTCCTCAAAAAAACCTTTGTTTATTGCAACATACTGAGGTGCGTAAAAAATAGAGTGTGTAACTTCACATAGTGTAATTTCCTTTATTCTGCCTGTTTCGCATCCGGTTAGTAATAGTACTGCGAGCAAAGAAGCAACAAAAAACAGCCATATATGTTTCATCAGGAACCCCTCCTTCAATTTTATCAAGAATAATCCGGTATCATAGATAAATTTTCAAATCATTCAATACCTTCCCGCGATTTTTTTCTCAAGTATCTGAACACCGAAATACATAATAGCTGCAAGTAACGACAGTATCACAACGCTTGCCATGACAAGATCGAGCTGAAAAACCTGTCCGCCGTAAACAATCAGGTAGCCCAAACCCGCTTTTGAAACTAAAAATTCTCCAACAATAACTCCGACCCACGAAAGCCCGACATTCACTTTTAACGAGTTCATTACCACAGGAAATGAAGACGGCAGTACTACCTTTGTTAAAATCTGGCCTCTGTTCGCACCGAGGCTTTGCACAAGTCTTATTTTTTCACAATCGGTCTGCTTAAAACCCGTATACACTTCCAGCACCGTAACAATAAGAGATATTGTCAAAGCTACGGTAATAATCGCTAAAGGACCTGCTCCGAGCCATACTATAAAAACCGGACCAAGGGCTATTTTAGGAAGCGCGTTTGCAACAACGAGATACGGTTCCAAAACCTTCGAAAATGTGTCCGAGCTCCATAGAATAACCGCGATTAAAACTCCCGCTGCAGTTCCTAACAGGAAGCCAGCAACAGTTTCACAAAGTGTTGTAAACACATGCGTCCAAAGGCTTCCATCGATATACAGCCTTGATAACGTTGCCGTTATTCTTCCGGGGCTGCTGAATATAAACGGATCGATCCATTTTAATGAAGCAGCGGCTTCCCACACCGCAAGAAAAACAACAAACAGCATAATTCGTAAAATTACAATACTTCGGTTTCTGGATTTTATCCTTTTCAGGTACTGTATCTGTTCTTTTGAAAACGTTTCATAAGACATGTATATCAAGCTCCTTCCATATCATATCGAAATACTGCCGGAATTCCGGAGCTTTTCTTGATAATAACGGAGTTCTGTTTTCAATACTTAAATTGATATCGACAGAAAGTTTTATAGTTCCTGGGCGTCTTGATAATACATATAGACGTTCTGACATGCTTATGGCTTCAGCAATATCATGCGTAACCATAATAGCGGTTTTACCCTCTTTTTTTATGATATTGTATATGTCGTCATTAACGGCAAGCCTTGTCTGATAATCAAGAGCAGAAAATGCTTCGTCCAAAAGAAGGATTTTAGGGTTTACCGCGAGTGTGCGGATTAATGCGGCACGCTGCCTCATCCCGCCTGATAACTGCGACGGATAATTATCCCTGAACGCGTTAAGGCCGTATTTCGTGAGCAGCTCATTAATACCGGATATATTTTCAGCCGTAACCTGATTTTGAATTTCCAAACCAAGCATTACATTTTTATAAATAGTCCGCCATTCAAATAAACTGTCTCTTTGGAGCATGTACCCTATTTTGGGGTTTACTCCGTACGATTCTTCACCAAATATAAATACTTTTCCTCCCGATGGTTCAAGTAATCCAGATATTATAGACAAAAGAGTCGTCTTTCCACAACCGCTTGGTCCGACAATTCCAACAAATTCGCCCTCGCCTACACTGAACGAGATATCCTCCAGAGCGCTGATCTCACCTTCCGGAGTATGGTAGCGCTTGTTGACCTTTTCCAATTTCACCGCCGGAATCAATAGAATTCCCCCACGATTAACAGTACATAGACAGTATATGCAATATCCGCAGTGTAAGTTACTGAAAGCCGGATAAGCTGTGCAATCCTGGGAATACCACTGTACGCCCGATAAGAAAACTTTGCTCTTTATGCGGTGGTCCCATCATTTAGACTTGAATTTTTTACATGAAAAAACAGGCGTAATTTCCACCTGTTTACTCAATTTATAACAATTTGCGTATGTATTATTATTTCGATTGATTTATATCATGCCTCGGATACCTTTTTACAAGCACAGCCGCTTTCGTTATGGCCGATATGACATCCACCTCGAACTGGACCTTTAAATTATTAATTTTTGAATATACTTCGCCCTTTTTTGTAACAACATATTGCGGAGGCAAATCATTAAGGGCTTTTGCGGCTATATCCATCATGCATGTATCACACTTGCACATATTTATATCTTTTAAAACATCATCCATGCAATGGAATACAACTTCTTCCATGTAATTCTTAATTACCATTTGCGATTCCTCCTAATTCTCTTGACATACCTTCATATAAAACAGCACAAGAAATTGCCTGGCAATTTCAAACACCAAGCTGCTATATATTATATATCAACTCTTTCCAACTCTCAAACAGTTTATTTTCAGTATCCTGGTCTACCGTTACATCAGTCAGCCACTGAAACGCACCAAGGCTGCTGAAAAACATAATATCTTTGCCATTATATGTTTTACAGCCTTTATCTGCGGCTATCTGCAAAAGCTTAGTCTGCGGCGGGTTATATATCGTATCAAACACAATATGATGCGGAAGCGGTTGAAAGCTTTCAGGCAAAGGGTTTACATCAATTTTGGGAAACATTCCGCTTGGTGTGGCATGGATAATGATTTCAGCGTTGTAAAAACTGTGAATGGCGTCCGGATCATTGAGTTCGGCTGCAAACGAAACTTCACTGTAATGTTTGTTGACATCCCTGCTTAAATCATACGCTTTCTGCGCCGTCCTGCTTGCAATTGCAAGGCTCTCGCAATGTTCCTGCGCACAAGCCATGGAGATAGCTTTTCCGATTCCGCCCGCACCGATTAAAAAAATCCTTCTTCCCACAAGCTGCTCCCCAGTAATTACAGGGAAAGCCTTAATAAAAGCGGAAATTTCCGTATTATGCCCATGAAACCCGTTTTCGTCAATGCGAACAACATTTACTGCGCCGCACATCTGTGCTTCATCCGTTTTAGAAACAAGGATTTGATCAAGTTCGCATCTATGCGGCGTATCAATAAACACGCCTTTAAAATTTAAGATCCTTAGCGCATCCAATGACATATGAATATCATATTTTTCAGTATTAACCGGTATCATAACCGAATTATATCCAATAAATCCGCTGATAGCATTAAAAATCCCCGGTATCGGTGAAAAACCTATGTGGCTGCCTGCCAGTCCATATAAAGATGTCATTCCGTCAACATTAATGCCAGACATATTAGCTTCGTCCCCTTCTTTAAAACAATATCAGACAGGATCCTTTTTAACAATTATTTTCTCTAAAAACCTCTTAAGACGTACCGTTACCGGTTCATTCACATCAAGTGGTTCGACCAGAATTGTGGTTAAACCAAGCCTGTTCCCGCCGCGTATGTCTGTAAACAATTGGTCCCCGATAACAGCTGTTTCGGATGGTATTAGTTTGAGTTTAGACATAGCTTTGTAAAAACCCTTTTTTGACGGCTTGAACGAACGATACCTTGCGTATAATCCAAGTTTTTCATTAAATACTTCCACTCTTCTTCTTGTAGCGTTTGATACAATCGCAGTCTGTATTCCATTTTCCTGAAAGTGTTTTATAAGCTCAATAACTTTTTCATCGGGAATTTTTTGTTTGTGAGTAATAAGCGTATTATCTATATCAAGAAGCACGCCTTTAATCCCTCTATCCTTAAGCCAATTTATATCAAGAGAGTAGATTGACTTTACAAACAAGTCCGGTTGCAGACCTTTGCCCATTTTTGTCCTCCTTTCGGTTATCATATCAAAATTGATAATAGCACGCAAGATTTTGTTTGCAGTATACATGTCTGGTATGATAAAATACTTTTTAAAATAATCGTGTTCTCACACAGCTCTGTAAAATAAGCTATATGAGATAGGTTTTCTTATTTACAGATGATTATTTAGAATAATGATACAAAAGCCGGCCAGCCCGGCTTTAACAGATAATTTTTTAAATGAACGGCATTCTTTAAATGTATAGGGTATCATTTATATTTTTTCGGATCCATATAAGAAATGCTTAAATAAAGGAGTGTGTAGATATGAAAATATTCGTAGAGAAAACAAATGAACCTAAGAGCAAACCATCAGCCGAGGGACTCTCTTTTGGAACAATCTTCTCGGATCATATGCTTATTTGCAATTATTCCCCTGAAATGGGATGGCACAATGCACGAATTACCCAATATCGCGATTTGTCACTTTCGCCCTCAATTATGACCATTCATTACGGACAAAGCATTTTTGAGGGACTTAAAGCATATAAAACAGCTGATAAAAAGGTAAATCTGTTCAGACCTGCTGAAAACATAAGAAGGCTGAACATATCATGTAAACGTTTGTGTATTCCCCAGATTGATGAGAAATTCGGTGTCGAAGCAATAAAGGCGCTCGTGGATATCGATAGAGACTGGATACCGGAAGAGTACGGCACATCCCTTTATATACGTCCGTTTATCTTTGCAACTGATCCGTATCTCGGCGTCCGTCCTTCCTCAACATATATGTTTGTTATTATAACCGGCCCGGTTGGAGCTTATTATAAGGAAGGGATAAATCCGGTAAAAATTTATGTTGAAACTAAATACGTGCGTGCTGTAGTTGGCGGACTTGGTGAAGTAAAAGCATCCGCAAATTACGCCGCGAGCCTTAAGGCACAGGTTGAAGCAATAGAAAAAGGCTATACACAGGTGCTTTGGCTCGACGGTATTGAGAAAAAATATATTGAAGAAGTCGGAACGATGAATGTCTTTTTTGTAATTGATGATGAAATTGTTACTCCTGCTCTTACAGGTAGTATTCTTCCTGGTATTACAAGAAAATCGGCAATTGAACTTCTAAAATCTTGGGGGTACAAAGTGAGTGAGCGCCGGATTACAATTGATGAGGTTTATGAAGCCCATGATAAAGGCATGCTGAAAGAAGTATTCGGAACAGGTACTGCAGCAGTGATCTCACCCGTTGGTGAATTAAACCGCGATGGAAAAATAATCACAATAAATAATGGAGAAATCGGTCCGGTTTCACAACGTCTTTATGATACAATAACCGGGATCCAGTACGGAAGAATACCTGATAAATTCGGCTGGATCGAGCAAATCTGAACTTTCTCAGCAGGATGAAAAATGATTCTTTCTCTAACGTGCATTTTTCATCCTGCATAATTTTACAATCATTTTAGTTATCATTAATATAATTAAGTAATTTTTTCGTTTGTCAATAAATAATAATGAATACAAAATTTTAGGCATATTTTCCCTGCATTACTTTTTATTGGAATTTAATATTAAGGTTGTAAACAGAAACGAAGGGAAAACGTCTTTATTTTTATTACTGTCTTGACAAGAGTTTGCATAGATTATAAAATATAATATAAATATCACAATATATGGATAACACATCAAGCCAACATCTTAGTTACAACAAGTGTAGAGAAAAAATTAATTCATTAAAAATCCAAAAATCAAAGAAAGGGGATCCAATAATGAAAAAAACAAAATTTCTCGCACTCCTGATGGCTGTTGCCATGATCGTTGTCGCTTTATCTGCATGTGCACCTCCGGTATCTGACAGTTCATCTGGTACTTCAACCTCAACCCCAGCTCCAGCGGAAGACCAAAAACCCGCAGACACACCCAGTGACAAAACTCTTGAACCAATAACGTTTACCATGTTTGTCGCCGGCCCTGGAGAGCCTCCACCAAAGGACAATAAAATCGTTAAAAAGATTCAGGAAATCACAGGTGTCACCATTGAATATGAATTTCTTGTTGGTGACATGGAACAAAAAGTTGGAATTATGATCGCCAGCGGCGATTATCCAGATTTGATCGGCGCAGGACAAGCACGCGGCAGATTTCTAAATGCCGGCTCCTTTGCAGCAGTTGACGATTATCTACCTAATTATCCCAATCTATGGAAGCATTATTCTCCTTATTTAGACAGACTTCGCAGTATTTCAGCAGACAATAAAATATACATACTTGATATTTGGGGCCGTCAGTATTGGCTTAACGACGGAGAGGACGATTTTTACGAGGGAGATTATAACGGTCCGGCTTTCTGGATCCAGAAAGATGTGCTTGCATGGGACGGATATTCACAGCCAAAGACGTTGGACGAATTCTTTGACTTGTTAGAGCGTTATTATAAAGAGCATCCAACCATTGACGGTCAGCCCACTCTTCCGTTTGAGATACATTCACAAGACTGGCGCTCGTTCTGTCTGAAGAATGCACCTCAGCATTTGATTGGCGGACGTAACGAAGGTGATGTAGTTGTTAAACCCGACACCCTTGAAGTCGAAATATATCAGAACAAATGGTACGCCAAGGATTATTATAAAACGCTTAATGAAGCATACAAGAAGGGTTTGATACACCCTGAGACATTCACAAGAAATTATGACAACTATCTGTCTGTTATTTCCACCGGCCGTGTGTTGGCAATGTTCGACCAGCAGTGGAACTTCCAGGACGGAGAATCTGTATTAGTTTCCGAAGGTAAAATTAATAGAACTTATGTCCCTCTCGGCCTCAGCTATGATGGTACAGTTCACGCTTACAACAGGGTAAGGAACGCAGGAATCATAGGCGGCAACGGTATGGGCATCAGTGTTAAGTGTAAAGATATTGAACGCGCCTTACAGTTTATGGATACTCTTCTTGAAGAGGATGTTCACAGGCTGATGTACTGGGGTATCGAAGGCGAAGATTACTATGTTGACGCAAACGGCCGTTACAGACGTACTGCTGAACAGAAAACCAATTTCGACAATCCTGACTGGCGTCTTGCTAACGCTGGTATGATTATCGGTGATCAATTCCCGAAACTGGAAGGACGTTATTCCAACGGTAACTCCTGCGGTGCAGGCACACAGCCGGAAGAAAGACTGGAAAATCAATTCCCGTATGACCAGGAATTCTACCAAAAATATGGTTTCTACACCAAGTCCGACTTCCTGCCTCTGATAGATGATCCCGGCTATCCTGAGGTATGGTCGATATTCTCCACTATGGAAGAGGACAATATCGCGAAGCCGATTTTTGATGAAATTACCGATCTTCAAAACCGTTACCTCCCTGGCGTAATCATGGCAGATGATTATGAGGCCGCGTGGGAGGAATATGCGAATAGATACGAAAGTATCGACTATCCGGCATTGGAAGAAGAAATAGAAAAGCAAATTCAATTGCGTTTGACTAAATAAAAAAGAACCTGCTCTTCTTTCAAAATGATAAAAAAAGAAGAGGCGACCGTAAAGCCGGCCGCCTCTTCTACATGATATCATGAACCGGTTGAGAATTAGGGCTAGGGGGATAGCAATATGGTAATTAAAAAATTAAGTCCTAAAAGAGAGTTTATTAATCAAGTTCGTAAACAAAAGGGATTGATTTTGATTGCAGCACCCTTTTTTGTCTATTTTTTTATTTTTTCATATTTACCGTTATGGGGTCTCACGATGGCGTTTCAGAACTATAAACCTCAATTATCCTTTCGGGAGCAGGAATGGGTTGGTTTAAGGCATTTTAACAACCTGTTCACCGATCCTGATTTTTATCGTGTAATGCGAAACACCTTAGGAATGAGCATAATTAACCTGGTGTTGGGGTTTGTTACAGCTATCGGGTTTGCACTGCTCTTAAACGAGCTTACTGGGGTTTTCTATAATTACAAGCGTATTGTGCAAACAATATCGTATATGCCCCACTTTCTATCATGGATTATAGTCTGCGGCCTGGTTTCAAATATCCTTGCAATGGATGATGGAATCCTAAATGAACTATTGCTGGCATTAGGACTTATTGAAGAAAAAATACACTTCATGGGGAAACCGGAGTTATTCTGGTGGATTGTCGGATTTACAAATGTATGGAAATCAATGGGCTGGAACAGTATAATTTATTTGGCAGCAATCACTTCTATCGATCCTGCGCTGTACGAAGCTGCAGCCATAGACGGATATGGACGTTTCGGCAGAATGTGGTATGTCACTCTACCTGGTATCAAATCAACCATTATCGTCCTTCTTATCCTAAACGCAGGCTGGATCTTAAACGCGGGTTTTGAAATTCAATATATTCTCGGAACAAACGGTATGGTGCTTGATGTTTCGGAAACCATTGACATTTTCGTGCTTAAAAGAGGCTTTGGTAGAACCGGCGGTTTTGCCTTCGGAACTGCAGCCGGTATGTTTAAAACAGTTGTAAGTGCTGTGGTATTAATACTGTGCAACAAAATTGCCGGTTGGTTAGAAGAAGAAAGACTCGTTTAGTATAAGTTTCCGATGTGCTCTATTCGGCTTGGAGGTATATAGAGATGAGAAAATCATTTGGTGATAAGATTATTGATGTAATTATTGCGTTCTTTATGTTCTTAATAGTTATTGTCATGTTATATCCGCTCTGGAATACGTTGATAGTATCTTTTAACGAAGCAAGGGATTCCATAAAAGGAGGGCTCTACCTGTGGCCGAGAAAATGGTCTCTGTTTAACTATCAAAGCATATTTAAGACAGACAAAATTTTTAAAGCCTTTTTAGTTTCTGTCTCACGTACAGTGCTCACAACAGTACTAAACGTATTTTTCTCAGGATTGCTCGCATACGTATTAAGCCGCAAGGAGTTCGTTTTCCGAAGGTTTCTGACAGTTTTCATGGTAATGACTATGTACATAAACGCAGGACTAATCCCGCAGTATTTTCTTTACCGTAACCTTGGGCTTATCAACAGCTTTTGGGTGTATATACTCCCTTCGCTGGTGGGAGCATTTAATGTTATCGTCATACGAACATACATAAATTCGTTACCGCCATCTCTTGTGGAATCTGCAAAAATCGATGGCGCCAGCGAAATGAGAATATATTTCAACATCATTTTTCCATTATGTTTGCCGGTTCTTGCTACCGTTGCCCTGTGGGTCGCCGTCGGCTCATGGAATTCATGGTTCGACTCTTTCATATTTGCACCAAAGCAGGAATTGAGTACTCTTCAATACGAGATGATGAAGATAATATCCTCATCCATGCAGACGGGAGTCAGACAACCAGATTATCTGGCCGAAGCGTCGCAGCAGTCACGCAACATGGTCACGCCGAATTCACTGCGTGCAGCCATGACTATGGTAGCAACTGTACCTATACTCATTGTTTATCCTTTCCTTCAAAAGTATTTTGTAACTGTTAACATCGGAAGCGTTAAAGAGTAGTCTTCAGGTACACTATATAGATACAATACTATCATTGGCGCATTATTTTATAATAGATTAGGTTATATAGAGGCAGAGGTTTTAATTTTCCGACAAAAAACGCAAGCGGCAGTAAAAACCTCTTGCGTAGATTGCCTGTATATATTATAATAATATTCGTTCCGTTAAATGGTTTGCGCAGATGCACAAACCATTTTGATGAATATTGCGGACTGGTGTAATGGTAGCACGAATGACTCTGGATCATTTTGTTAGGGTTCGAATCCTTAGTCCGCAGCCACCACGCTTTTAAAAAACCGGCTTTTCAATTAAGCCGGTTTTTTGTAGCTCTATTTATTTTTTCCTGGTATTTTTTCTCTTTGACCATAATAATCACCTTGATATGTATTCTTTTATATATTTCCGATTAGAGCTTACTATCAATCTCCCCATCCCCCGGCTTGCCCGGAAACCAACCGTTCCTCAGTTATCTCACCGACCAAGAGCCGGCATTGTACAGATTTAATTGTCTTTTTTAATATCAATATCTTTAATATCTTTTCTTAACTTTTCAAGCTCATCACAAATTTGTATTGTGTTTTTTTTCGGTTTATGGGCAAAAAAATATCAAGGGCTTAAACTTTGAAACCCTTGATATTTCTGGAGCTGGTGGACGGACTCGAACCCCCGACCTGCTGATTACAAATCAGCTGCTCTACCGGCTGAGCTACACCAGCTTATAATAAAATGGCGACCCAGAAGGGACTCGAACCCTCGGCCTCTAGCGTGACAGGCTAGCGTTCTAACCAACTGAACTACTGGGCCAAATATTATTTCGTAAGCAGGAAGCATATTGCTTCCCGCTTACGCTCTGGTGACCCATAGGGGACTCGAACCCCTGTTACCGCCGTGAAAGGGCGGTGTCTTAACCGCTTGACCAATGGGCCTTAAAAAAAC
>FZPS01000214.1_pt37 | contig 14957 bp, 12 predicted proteins | sample 1817821 | NCBI WGS metagenome assembly FZPS01 (sample SAMEA104158645, study PRJEB21678) | metagenome | place: Germany | collected 2015-04-21 | reverse complement strand
TCGCCGGGCATCCCGACTCTTGAAAAGCTTTGTTTTATACCGTATAGCTTCAATGTGTCCATAAACTCTTTTGACGTATATTGGCGTCCGCGGCCTGAATGAAAGATGGTGCCCGGTTTCAGCTTGTGCCGCGCCTGCGCATTCGAAAACGCCTTGTATTCCTCTACTCTTGACCCTGCCGTTATCGACGTGGCGGCTTCCAATCTTTCCGTGCTTAAATCGCCCACCGTATTGCGGCTGGAGGACGGCACCTTTTACGGCTGGGAGGGCGTTCACGAGCAGGAGGGCTCATGCGAAGGGACATGCTGCCATGTCTGGAATTATGCGTATGCCCTGTGTTTTTTGTTCCCTGATTTAGAGCGGACAATACGCGATATAAAATTCAAAACCAGCATAGACGAAAACGGGGGCCTGATGTTCAGGATGGGGCTGCCCGTCGGGCGTCCAGACCACCGCTACCGCACCTGTGTCGACGGTCAGATGGGAACGGTAATCAAGGTGTACCGCGAATGGAAATTAAGCGGCGACAACGAGTGGATGGCGGGACACTGGGAAAACGTGAAAAGGATTTTGGAATACGCATGGCCGCCAAAAAATCCGGAAAAATGGGACGCCGATAAAGACGGGGTTTTGGAAGGGCAACAGCACCACACCCTGGATATGGAGCTTTTCGGCCCCTCCGCATGGCTTCAGGGATTTTACCTGGCGGCTCTGAAAGCGGCGGCCGAGATGGCTGAATTCCTGGGAGATGAAGATAAGAAAAAGGAATATAACGAACTTTTTGTAAAGGGGTATAACTAGACAAAGGAAAACCTTTTTAACGGCAAGTATTTCATTCAAAAAATAGATTTAAACGATAAAAGCATTGTCGAGAGATTTAACGCTTTGAAATACTAGAATGAGGAAACAGGCGAAATCAAATATCAAATCGGGGAAGGTTGCGAAATCGACCAGCTTTGCGGCCAATGGCACGCTAATATATGCGGGCTTGGGGATATTTTTGATAAAGCGCAGCGGAAAACCGCTTTGCGTAATATGTTTACAAACAATTTCAAAAAATCCATGCGGGACTTCGCAAACCCGTGGAGAATCTTTGCTCTGAACGGTGAAGGCGGCGCAATCATTTCCGATTACCCAAAAGGGAGCCGAAAACCCGCGATACCTATTCCTTATTGCGAGGAAAGCATGCACGGCTTTGAATACCAGCTTGCGGGCTTAATGATCAGCGAGGGTATGATAGATGAGGGCCTCACGCTGGTCCGCGCTGTAAGGGACAGGTATGACGGGGAAAAGCGGAATCCGTGGAACGAGATTGAATGCGGAAGCAACTATGCCCGCTCAATGGCAAGCTTTGCGCTTATTCCTATTTTCAGCGGTTTTAAATTTGATTTGCCAAAAGGGAAAATTAGATTTAACCCGCTGGTGCGCAGGGAAAATTTCAAGTGTTTCTGGGCCGCGGTCAAAAACTTTCCCGGGTACAGTGTTGTAACCGATTTATCAGGCATAGAACGCTCTGCAAGGGATGAGGCCGCTGTAATATGCTCGACTGACTACCACGCTTTGCAGGTTGTCCGAAAGAGAAACGGAAATACAAAGGGAATTATCGGATTTGACAACATCAGTATTCTGGATTTATTATTCTGGATTTGTGCGACATACAAATTGACTCGGTGTCCTATTCGGTTGCTGATATTGCCAATTATGCGGTGGAAATAATCGTGAAGGCAAGCAAACAATCTGCCGTTGCTCCCCATGCAATCGTTAAAAGAGGCTCTATATAAAGCAGGCTGATTTATCCGGTTTTCCGTTTTGAATATCTAATCACAAAAGCTCCCTCCCAAAGCCTGCAGGAACTTTGGCAGAGAGCTTTTTAATGCGCCGCAATTTTGCCTGCGTATAGGGCGTTACAATAAAAAGAGTTCAGCACGCGGCGGAGTTTTGCTGCGTGCCGAACTCGCGGGCAATTGTAATGGAATGGCATTATTGCTGATTACCAGTTCAACCGAACGGGTATGTTCTGTTATTTTTCAATGATGTAATCGTTCACTGCGTCTCCCTTGAACATACTGGCAGTATTTATCCATTTAAAACTTATACAGGCAACGGAAATCAGAAGACGATATGATTAAAGGAGAATGGTTTGCCCGCATTATGCAGGCCTCAAACAAACAAATCCGATATCAGTAAATCCCCCGATATGTTTTTTACACACAAGGCCTGTCCGAAAACTGTGTCAACTGTCTGAATGCCCATGGGGTCGCCCACAAAATAGGGGTATTTTGAGTTCAGCAGCAGCTCGGTTTTTTCAATATCGCCGCAAGGAGGCAGAACATAAACCGTGGCGTTTTTCAGGCCGCTGACCACAAGCCTGCGGCAACGTGTGAAGCTGACGGGTGCCATCTCCTTGCAGCCCAGCACCCCGCCGTCCTGCTGCACAAATACGCGGCATTCGTTTCTCCATGCGCGGGGGAAACGATAAACGGAGCGCCCGTCCTTGATTATGGTTTCATAACCTGTCAGCAGCGGCGCGCCCAGCGGGGTTTTCAGATGAATATCCGTAGTGGTATTGGGATTGAAGCCGGAATACCAGCAGACATTTCTGTTTCGGTGCAGCGCGACTACGGGCTCTTTTACCGTTTGGTTCTGTCTGACCAGCCTGAAATCATAGCCGAATACGCCTGCGGCCAAAGCAAACAGCCGGGCGAGAGGATACATGTTTTTATCCTTTTCCGCTCTGGAACAGGAATATCCGCGGCACCATACAAATCCCCCGCCGTTCCACCGGGGCCGGCTGACCGTATGCAACAAAACCCGCTTGTCCTGATTTTGCGCAGCCTTCGCGAAAACGGCCGTTGAAGAATCCGTTTGGTCGTCAATGACGGTATCTACGCCGCCGTCTGACAAAATGCCGGGGTACGCAATTCTGGTTGTATAGCTGCCCTGTACCAGTTCGTCCTCCTGCATCTGAACTTTGACGGTCATCTCACCCGAAAGCGGCGCGGTCAATTTCAGGTTCAGCGCCTCTAAAAGCCTGCTGTCGGCATTTGTCAAGGAGCCGTACAGCATGACCTTGCCGCCGTGCTCTACAAATTCCAATAAAGATTGGTTCAGGCCGTTTCTTTTGTCCGGTACCGGAACGACCAGCACCGAGTTTTTGAGGAAACCGGGATTGTTTGAAAACAGCGCGGAGAAATTGTCGGAGGAAATCACGGTGTTGACAGGCAGACTGCTGTTGATGGTTTTTACCATGAACCAGTCCTCAAAAAACGCCTTGGCGATAGAATCCGGATTCTCATGGTATTCCCTGAACGGGTAGACCCACACAAAGGGCGAGGGCTGGTCGGGCGCCGTTTCAAAACATTTTAACAGGTGCGGAATGACTTCATTAACGCAGTTTTCCGGCATTTCACCCAGAGAGTTGTCCACCGTTAACAAATTCATGTGGTCGGGCATAACGGTTTGACCCTGTGCGTTAAGCCTTACCGTCGCCAAAGGCAGATAAATGTCGTGGGGCTGCCCCTCATACCGGTCCATCCACGGGCTGTTCATCCACCATGGGTCGTGGATGTAGAAACGGAAGAGATAGCTGTCGGGCGTTTTCCCTGATATTAAATTGCCTGAAGGCAGCTCGGCCATTCTGGACATATAGCCCGCCAGTTCCAGCCCGAAATCCCCGTCCAGCGCCGCCCACGGCGAGTTGGGCGGGGGAAGGATGTCGAACCCGCCTTCGTAGATTTTTTTCAAATTTACCGCGTCGGTGGCGAAGTCAATTCCGGCGGTGAGATTGGTGCCGCGGGTTTCCACGGGAAGATGGAATTCTTTTCTGAACAGCCGCCAGAACTCCATAATCTTCTCCTGAAGGTCGCTCATCTTTTCCGGATAGAAATTCTTTCCGTCAAAGGTCGCTCCGTTAACCCTCCAAGTTTCGGAGCCGAACCCGAACCCGTTGGAAAGCCAGAGGTAGTCAAATCCCATATCCGTCAAAAAGCGCTGAGCCTGTTTGCCCAAAAAGGTTCCAAAGGGGGTGCCGTCGGGAATTCCGTCGGGATAGGTGGCGTAATGGTGCCGGTCGCCCTTGAGAGTAGCGTAGCAGCATACCATGCTCTTGTGCCCCATGGACGCGCCGAGGCAGATTTCGTTGTGGCGGTTATATTTAAAGTCGGACTTGGCAAATTCCGGTCCGGGGTCAAAGGTTTCGCCCACCAGCACCGGCTTGCCTGTTACCTCTTTTCCGATTTTCTTAAGAGTTGAAATAATCTGTCGCAGGATTTTGTTTGTGATAACAGGCGGGTTCTCGGTGTAATAATACCAGCGCGTATGCAGCCCCAGACCCTGCGGGTCATTTACCTTATCCCAACCCTGCCTGGGATTGGCGCCGCCGATATAGCGGCCCCATTCAATCTCATCCTCGTCCCTGCCGGTATATTCAAGAATTTCACTGCCGTCCGCAACCCAAAGCAGGATGCAGATTCTGTCGGCGTGCTTTGTAAGCGCGCGCCATGAGTCAAAAAGAGAAAAGCATACCGACTCGATATCTTCCTGTTTTGTGGAGCGGAACGGCTTCAGGCTCATTTCAAAAGTAATGCTTTTCAAATTTTTCATAGTCGCAAATCCTCTCTTATCCCCGAACGATTACTGAGTCAATCCCCAGAACATCCGCGATTTTCTTTATTGTTTCAGCATGGTGTCCGATTCCCAGCGCGTAATGATGGGTCGGCCCTTCGAGAACCCATTTTTTGATGTAATCGCGGGTGTTGGGCTTGAAAAAGCCGCGGGTATTGGTGTTGCCCGTCGGAGGAATCGGGCCCTTGCGCGATTCGCCCTCGCCGATTATAAACCGGAATCTTCCGTTTGCCGTCTGGGTAATGCCCAGCATGGTAATCGGGCCTTCCTTGAGCTTGAATTCAACGGACGCCCCGCTGCCCGGCTTCCCGTGATATTTGATAAGGCTGCGAAGGATGGGTTTATCCTCGGCAATCGCGATATGGTGCGGGCCGTCGTGCCCCACCAGAATGAAATCCTCCTCAAAGTCAAAGGGATGGAATTCCGCAAAGCTGCCGCCGATGTTCAAGCGGTCCATAATCAGCATGGCGATGCAGGTTTTGATGTCATATTCGCCGCACATGGGAATTCCCTGTGCGATAAGCATGGAGTTGCCCACGATAAAGGAGCTTGCAATCTGCCTTTGTATGCTCCCCGGTTCGCCCTCATAGTAATACGCCAGCCCCGTCAGGTTATATGCCTGGACAAGTTTGTCAAGGGCTACAGCCGTGTGCGCCGCCTGAGTCAAATCCTCTTTGGTCAGTTTGCGGGTTACCGGGTCGCTCTTGGGGTCGGGCATATCAAACTCCCTGCGAATCAGTTCCTCCTTCTGCGCGATTTCCGAGGGCGTAACCTCTCGATACAGCCGCACTACGTCATCTATCTCCAGCAGAGGTACATGAACGCCGAAAGCCGAGGCTACCGCGGTGGGGTCGGCGTGCATATCATACATCGCCTCCAGCACATGCCCCATCAAACCAATTCTTGCTCCTCTCAAATCGTGCAGAACCTTGGCGATTTCACACCACTCTGAGATTTCCCGCTTTGCTCTTTCATCATTATACAGAATGCCGATGATTACATCCGCCACCTTTTTCCCAAAGCGGATTGCAACTCCGGTAAATTCGGGGACCGAGCAGATATTGTCGTTTTCAAGCTGCATAAAGGTGCTGGCTTTGGTGTAATCCAACCGGCTGCGGGGCTGGAGAGCCAGCAATACAACCGGACGGTTCACTTCGCGCAGGATGGGCGCAAAGGTCGAGGAGGTGGCATAGGTAATCATATTGCAGAAAATGACATCCAACCTGTCCTGCTGCATTTTTGCGGCCGTTTCAAAACCCTTTTCACTGGTATCAACCATTCCGTAATCAACTACCTGCACGCCGTTAGCCTCAATCAGTTTGATTGTATCCCTGTGATAGCCCATAAGGTTGTCAAGCAACCCCTCAAACTGATGCCAGTATGTGGCGTGTCCGACCGAGAAAAACCCGATTCTCGCCGTTCTAGGCTTTATGCGTTCTATCATTAAAACAACCTCCGGTAAAAACGTTTTGTTCATCTTCAATTATACCTGAATTCAATGTATAATACAGGGTGTAATCAAACCAACAACTGTCTGAAATAAACATTTTATTGTTTTTTGGCCATCAGGAAAGGAGTTTATCAATGAAACCTGACGCGGTATCCTTCAACGAAGTTAGGCCCTTTGTCAGATATGTGCAGCAGCTTTCTATCAATGATAATATCAAATTCCTCAACTGCAGGGCATACGACAACCGTCTTTTTTATATCACCGAGGGCAGCGGCATAATCCGGGTGGGAGAGACGGTTTATCCTGTAAAAAGCGGCGTTCTGATGCTCTGGAGGGCGGGCATTCCCTATGACCTCACCTGTGAAGAAGGGCAGTCGTATACCATGCTCGGCTGCAACTTCGATTTCACGCAAAAGAGCGGTGCTAGGTCTGCACCCGTCCCGCCGGGCAGAGCGGAGCTGTTCGACAAGAACGATATCCTGGACCCCTGCCTGCTGGATATTGAGATGTTCAATCACACTATCTGTCTTGAAAACATGAAACAGGTTGAGGATACGCTTAGAGCAATGAAAAAGGAGTATGACCGGCAGCGCGTCCTTGCGGAAAACTGCCTGTCCGCAATGCTCCTGCTCATACTGACAGATATCGCGCGGGCTCTGCTGCTGCGTGGCCGCAATATCAGCCGCGCCGACAACAGGGTTGAGGAAATCCTGCAATATATCAGAGAGCATTATGACGAGGAGCTTGGCAACCAAAAGCTGGGCAGGCTGTTCGGCTTTCATCCAAACTATTTAAACCGGCTGATGGTGGCGCATACCGGACTTTCGCTCTACAGGTATGTTTTGAAATACCGCATCAACCGCGCGATTGACCTGCTTCAGACAACCGATATGCCGGCTTTTGAGATTGCCGAGAGAGTGGGGTTTAAGGACTATAACCATTTTTTAAAATATTTCAAAAAAGCCACAGGCTACACCACCCGCAGCTTTCGAACTTAACCTAAAAATCCCCAAAAAACCATTTGTGTGTTTTTTGCGGCTGGTTTTGGCCTGTTTAAAAACAAATTCAAATGATTTCTTCTTTGGGCGCGGTGTTAATTTTTGCAGCTCAGAGCACAGATTTGCGGTGTTCGGGAAGCCATGGCTTTACCATATTTGGGCGGTTTTTGCCCTGAAAACCCGGCGGGCGTTCCGGCTTTGGATTGACAAAAACTTGTTTTTGCTTTATATTTATTTGGAATCAGGAATTAAAATCGACATCCGCGCCGGCGCAAATCTGCCGCGCCCGGTTAAATGAATATTCGGAATGCCGGAGTCAAATCTGCAAACCCCCAAAGGCTGCAGGTTGTTATGGGGGCACGCTGTAAAACTGTTATACGCCCGCTTTTTGCAGGGTGGAATACCGCGTAAAGGGAACAAAAGACCCTGTTCGAGGACAAAATCTGACTTTCTTCCCCTACAATGCACGGTGAAGAAATCGAGTATGTCATGCAGGCGTACCAGACCAACTGGATGTCCACGGTCGGGGAGAATATCAACGTTATCGAACGCCTGATTTGCGAAAAGGTCGGGTGTAAGTACGCGGTTGCGCTGTCAAGCGGGACGTCGGCGCTTCACATTGCGGTAAAACTCGCCGGCGTAAAGCCGGGCGACAGAGTGTTCTGCTCGGATTTGACCTTCAACGCGACCGTGAACCCGGTTATTTATGAAAAGGGCGCGCCTGTTTTTATTTACGCGGAATACGACACGTGGAACATGGACCCAAAAGCGCTTGAAAAAGCGTTTGAAATATTTCCCGGCATCAAAGTGGTGATTGTCGCGAACCTCTACGGAACCCCCGCGAAATTTGACGAGATACGCGCCGTTTGTGAAAAACACGGGGCTGTTCTAATCGAGGACGCGGCCGGCAAAGCCCGCAAGTGGTCAACCCAAAGCCGGGAGGACGCCCCGTGGTACCAGCACCGGGAAATCGGGTACAACTACCGGATGAGCAATTTAATCGCCGGCGTAGTCCGCGGCCAGATACCCTCTCTTGAAGAGCATATCGCGGGAAAAAAGGGGATTTATCAAAGGTATAAAGAGAGCTTTAAGGACTTGCCGGTAACAATGAACCCTTATGACCATGCGGTGATGGAGCCTAATTTCTGGCTTTCGTGCATTCTCGTCGACAAAGAGGGGATGTGCAGGCAGGTTCGGGGCGAAAACCGGGCGCAATATCTTTGGGCGCCGGGGAAAAGCTGCCCGACCGAGATTTTTGAAAACCTTGCGGCGCACAACGTGGAGAGCAGGCCGGTCTGGAAACCGATGTACCTGCAGCCTGTTTACAGGGATTGCCCGTTCATCACCCGCGAAGGCATCTGGCACGGCGAAGGAAAAGGCGTTGATGTGAGTGCCGATATCTTTGACCGCGGGCTCTGCCTTCCGAGCGATATAAAGATGGCTGCGCAACAGCAGGGCAGGATTATCGGGATTGTGAAAAGCTATTTTCGGGAAACGAGGGTTGTCTGATGTACGCGAAGTTCTTAAAACGTCTGATAGACATTATTCTGTCGCTTGTGGCGCTGGTCGTCCTGCTGCCGGTGATGATGATACTCGCGGTTGCCGGCGCGTTCGCGATGAAGGGGAACCCCCTTTTTATCCAGTCGCGGGTGGGCAGGGACGGCAAAATCTTTAACCTGCTGAAGTTCCGCAGCATGACGTGCGAGAAAGACGAGCGCGGGGAGTATCTGCCCGACGAGGTGCGCCTTACGAGATACGGCCTCCGGCTGCGCAGAACCAGCCTTGACGAGCTGCCGCAGCTGATAAATATTTTATTCGGAGATATGTCAATCGTAGGGCCCCGCCCGCTGCCTGTGATGGACGTGGCATTCATGTCCGAAGAACAGAAAAGGCGGCATACCGTCCGCCCGGGGCTGACCGGTCTTGCGCAGGCGAACGGCAGGAACAGTATCGGGTGGGAGCAGAAGCTTGAATACGATTTGCGGTATATAGACGGCGGGATAACTTTTCTGGGCGATGTCAGGATTATCCTTAAAACGGCGGTGCAGGTGCTTAACGGCAAGGACACTGTCCGCCAGGGTACCGCGTGCGGATTGGATTTAGGCGACTGGCTTTTGTCAAAGGGCGAGATTGACGGGGATGAATACGCGCGAAAACAGGCAGAGGCGAGGGAGATATTAAAAGCGAGGCGGCCGAGTCAGAGATGTTTAAACTAGCGCGCGGCATGGATAATCATGTATTAATAAAATTAGAGGGGCTTTTTACATGGATGGTACAGGCAAAAGGGTAAGCGTTATCATACCGACATACAAACGCCGCCCGAATTACCTTTCGAGGGCGATAGAGTCTGTTGAAAGCCAGACATATCAAAACATTGAGATAATCGTTGTGGACGACAATCATCCCGACTCCGAATACAGGCGGGAAATCAGGGAATTTATGAGGCAGTACGAGGGCAGCCCGAATATCGTCTATATTGAAAACCCAAGGAATATGGGAGGCTCTTTAGCCAGAAACAACGGCATTGACAGGGCTACCGGGGATTATATAACTTTTCTGGACGACGACGACGAATACCTTCCTAAAAAGGTTGAAAGACAGCTTGAATTCATGCTCCAAAACGGTTACGATATGTCGTTCACCGATTTAAAGGTGGTCGGCAATTTGGTGGTGGACTACCGGGAGTTTGGGTTTTTAAAGAGTTTTGACAGGGATACCCTGCTTAAGGCCCATTTAATGCGGCATCTGACCGGTACCCCCACTTTCATGTATAAAACCGAGAAATTAAGGCAGATCGGCGGGTTTGAAGACGTGAAGATGGGGCAGGAGTTCTATCTGATGTTAAGGACCATAGAAGGCGGCCTGAAGGTAGGCTATTTGGCTGAATGTCACGCAATTGCCCACAGGCACGGCGACGGGGGGATTTCCCACGGGGCTAACAAGATTAATGGGGAACGGGAGATATACCGGTTCAAGAAGAAATATTTTAGCATCTTCACAATAAGAGAGAGGATGTTTATCAGGTTCAGGCATTTCGCGGTGATGACGGTCGCTTATATCAGGAATGAGAATTATTTTAAGGCTTTTATCTGCGGGATAGCGATGTTTTTTGTTTCGCCGGTTGATTTTGCAAAAGAGGTTAGCTGGTTTATCATAAAGAATATAAGGGCGCGGGGATAACATCATGGATTTGTATGAAAAAATCAAAGACAGAAAAGAAAAAATTTCGGTTAATGGGCTGGGATATGTCGGGCTGCCGCTGGCGGTTTCTTTCGCGAGGGTGGCGGATGTAATTGGGTTTGATATATCCAAAGAAAAAATACAAAACTTTTTAAACGGCAAAGACGTAACCAAGGAAGTGGGGGACGAGGCGCTGAAGAAGGCCGCGTTTTTCTTTACATCCGACGAGGAGGAATTAAAAAAAGCGAAATTTCACATCGTCGCGGTGCCCACCCCGATAAACAGCGACAAAACCCCGAACTTAGACCCGGTAAAAAGCGCCTGCAGGACTTTGGGCAGAAACCTTGTAAAAGGCTCGGTGGTGGTGTTTGAGTCCACGGTGTATCCCGGTGTAACCGAAGAGATATGCGCGCCCATACTGGAAAGGGAATCCGGCCTTAAATGCGGGGCCGACTTCAAGGTCGGGTATTCTCCCGAAAGGATAAATCCCGGCGACAAAGTACACCGGCTGGAGACAGTGGTGAAAGTGGTGTCGGGGATGGACGAGGAATCCCTTGACGTGATTGCAAAGGTGTATGAGCTTGTGGTAAAGGCCGGGGTCTACCGAGCCGAGAGCATTAAGGTCGCGGAAGCGGCAAAGGTAATCGAAAACTCCCAAAGGGATATAAACATAGCTTTCATGAACGAACTGTCCATAATCTTCAACCAGATGGGGCTGGACACAAAAGCGGTGCTGAACGCCGCAAAAACCAAGTGGAATTTTCTGGACTTCACCCCCGGACTTGTGGGCGGGCACTGTATAGGGGTGGACCCTTATTACCTGACCTACAGGGCAGAAGAGATGGGCTATCATTCCCAGATTATCCTTGCGGGCAGGAAGATTAACGACAATATGGGCAAATATGTCGCCGAGAACACGGTAAAGCTGATGATAAAAGCCAACAAGCAGATAAAAGGCGCGGCTGTAGCGGTGCTGGGGCTGACCTTCAAGGAAAACTGCCCGGACGTCAGGAATACCAGAGTGATTGATATAATAAACGAGCTTAAGGAATACGGGGTAAGCTCGCTGGTACACGACCCGCAGGCCGACAAAGGCGAAGCGTTTGAGGTGTACGGCATCGAGCTCAAAGAGTTTAGGGAGATAAAAGACGTGGACGCGGTTATTCTGGCGGTGCCGCACAGGGAATACCTCGCGCTTGACCTAAAGGATATCTGTGCGCTCTACAACGGCAACTACACCCACGTAAACGGAAACGACGGCAAAGACGACAAAAAGGTGTTTGTGGATATCAAGGGCGTGTTTGACAGAACAAAAGCCGAGGAAATGGGCTGCCTGTATTGGAGGCTGTAAAGTGGGCTATCAGGATATTAATTTTCAGACGGGAACAAGGTTTTTAATCACCGGCGCGGCCGGTTTTATCGGCTCCAACCTTGTCGAGGCGGTATTGAAGATGGGCTGCAGGGCAAGGGGGCTTGATAATTTCCTAACCGGCAAGAAGACGAATATAGCCGGGTTTGCCGGACATCCGGGTTTTGAGATGATAGAAGGAGATGTCAGGGATTTTGAAACCTGCCTTGCGGCATGCGACGGGGTTGACTATGTGCTCCATCAGGCGGCGCTGGGCTCGGTTCCGAGGTCTATGCGGGAGCCTCTGATTTACGAGGATATCAACGTCAAGGGCACGTCCAACCTGATGGAGGCCGCAAGGCTTAAGGGGGTAAAAAGGTTTGTATTCGCCTCCTCGTCGTCGGTTTACGGGGATTCGCAGAAACTGCCGAAGGTCGAGGGGGAAGAAGGAGGCGCCATCTCGCCGTACGCGCTGACCAAAATGGTGAACGAGCAATACGGCAGGCTGTATACCAAGGTGTATGGCCTTAAATGTGTCGGGCTCAGGTATTTCAACGTGTTTGGAAGGAGGCAGGACCCGGATTCGGAATACGCCGCGGTTATCCCGAAATTCATAAAGCTGCTGAAAGCCGGAAAACAGCCTGAGATTTACGGCGACGGGGAGCAGACAAGGGATTTCACATATATCGAAAACGTAATTGAGGCCAATCTGAAAGCCTGCCTTGCGCCAAAAGAGGCGTGCGGGGAAAGCTACAACATCGCGTTCGGCGAGAAGTTCACCGTCAATGAGATTTGCCGGATAATCAGCGGACTGCTGGGCGCCGATATAAAACCGAGATATGTAGAGCCGCGTGCCGGGGACGTAAGACACAGTCTTGCGGATATATCCAAAGCCGGAAGGCTGCTGGGGTACAGTCCCGACTGGGATTTCAAAAAAGGGATTAAAGCCGCGATTGACTGGTATAAGGCGAATATCTGATCGGGAAGTGTTTTAAAGGTGGGCAAAATAGGAATATGCGGCCACTTTAATCTTAATGGCGAAGCAGTCGGGGGGCAGACCATAAAAACAAGGATAATCGGCGAGACTCTGTCGGGGATTTACGGATTGGAGCAGGTGAAACGCCTGGATACCGCGGGCTGGAGGAAAAAAGCGCCGTTTTTTTTAATTCAGTGCATTAAGCTGGCCTGTCAATCAGAGCATATCATAATCCTGCCGGCGCATAGAGGGATTAAGGTTCTGGTCCCGCTGTTTGTGTTTTTATCAAGGCTTTTTGGCAGGAAACTGCATTATGTCGTGGTTGGGGCATGGCTGGCCGATTTGCTGAAAGGCAGCCGGCTGCTGACAAAAATAATGAAAAAGGTTGATTTCATATATCCCGAGACCAAAACCCTGATAGAAAAGCTCAATAAAATCGGGATAGACGGCAACCTTTATTTAATGCCGAATTTTAAAGCCGTGCCGCCGCTTAATCTGGATTTTGACGGCATAGCCTTTAAAAAGCCATATAAACTCTGCATGATGTCGAGGATAAACCACCAAAAAGGGGTAGAGTCGGCGGTTGAGGCCGTCCGCAGGCTGAACACAAAGCACGGCAAAAAGACCGCAGTACTCGACATATGCGGCCCGGTTGAGGACGGCTACAAAGAGCGGTTTGAGGAGTTATTAAGCTCAAACAGCGACTTTGTCCGGTACAGGGGTACGGTGGATTACAATAGCGCGGTCAATGTGTTAAAGGATTACTACCTTCTTCTCTTTCCGACAAAATACTTCACCGAAGGTTTTCCCGGCACCATCCTGGACGGGTATCTTAGCGGGGTTCCGGTGCTGGCGTCAAAATGGGAATCGTGGCAGGATGTGATTGAGGACAAGCGTACCGGCTATGTATATGAGTTTGATGACGACCACGATTTTTTCACAAAGCTGGATTTTCTTATTCAAAATCCGGACACAGTGCTTTTGATGAAGAAAAACTGCCTTAAAGAAGCTCAGAAATGCAGCCCGGACAGGGCAATCAAGGTATTGGCGGACAATATCTCCTAAAACAGAGGTGGCAGATGGAGCTTAAGAAAATCGGGCTTTTAACGCCCAGCCTTCAGTCCGGCGGCGCCGAGCGGGTGCTGTCAATAACATCGGATTTGCTGTCCGGCGCAGGGCATGAGGTCTATCTTTTCCTCTATGATACCGGCGATATCAGCTATCAGTATAAAGGAGAGCTAATCGACCTAAAAAGCAAAGCGGGTTCGAATGCTTTGCTCAAGGCTGCAAAAAGGCTGTCAAGGATTGCCAAACTGTCCTATTACAAGCGCAAATACCGTCTTGACGCGGTAATCAGCTTTCTTTACGCCGCGAATGCCGTAAATTACTATTCAACGGGGCCGGCCAAAAAAATACTGTCCTGCAGGGGTTACGCCGACTTTTTGAAAAACGGCGGTAAGTACGCAAGGATGATGGATAAAATTGACGCGTTCATCGTCCAGACCGAAAGGATGAAATCCGAGTTCGCAAGCCGGTTCAACGCCGGTACCGGGAAAATATTCGTTCTTTACAATCCGTTTGACATTGATTTGATACAAAAAAAGTCTAAAGAGGAAATCGAAGATGAGGTCCGGGCTTTTCTTAACACCCATAGGACAATCTGCACTGTCGGCTCATTCAAAAAGGACAAGGGGTACTGGCATTTGATGAAATCCTTTGTCAGGGTCAGGCAGTATATAAAGGACGCGGGTTTGGTTTTCATCGGGCACATGGGGGAGATGGAGAGCGAAATCAGAGCCATGGCAAAGGAGAGCGGGTTTGAGAGTGATATTTTGTTTTTAGGGTACCGCGAGAACCCGTTCAAATATGTGTCAAAATGCGATTTATATGTCTGCACTTCAGTATGCGAGGGGTTCCCGAACGCGCTGGTGGAGGCGATGGCGTGCGGGACGCCGGTGCTGTCGGCCGACTGCAAGGCGGGGCCGAGGGAGATATTATGCGAATCCCCAGATTTTAAGGAGATAAATGAAACGTTGTTTGCCGATTACGGGGTACTGGTGCCCGCGCCCTGCGAAACGCCGGACTTTGATTTAAAGAATATCGGCGATAAGGAGATTATGACCGCCGGCGGGATTTGCAGATTGCTTACGGACGAGGGGCGGCGGCGAAAATACGGGGAGCTGGCGTCAGTCAGGGCGGGCGAGTTCAGCATGGAGAAATATTTTGAGCGGCTGGCTCAAATTATTTAATAAAACAGGATTTCAGGTGTCGCTATGACAAAGACGGTACTGGACAAAATTACGAATATTGTATTGACGCTGTATATTTTCAGTCTGTACCTTTTTACTTACAGGGAAGGCCTGTATATCATAAGCAACGTAC